>ENA-OPSW01000021-OPSW01000021.1-human-gut-metagenome-genome-assembly--contig:-NODE-21-length-176698-cov-12.303794_pt1 | contig 176698 bp, 153 predicted proteins | sample MGYA00241463_ERZ501918 | MGnify/ENA primary metagenome ERZ501918 (study PRJEB25962, sample SAMEA2042443) | human gut metagenome | biome: human gut; feature: human-associated habitat; material... | reverse complement strand
TAAAGAAATTTTCGAGAATCGTATGTGTTTCACTGTTTAGTTATCAAGGTTTGTTGTTCTTTCGAACAGCTTGTTCATTTTATCCCATTCAAAACTGTTTGTCAAGAACTTTTTTAATTTTTTTCGAAGTTTTCAACTTCTCAAAAAATTAAAGCGGAGAAGGAGGGATTTGAACCCTCGCGCCGCGTTAACGACCTACTCCCTTTCCAGGGGAGCCCCTTCGGCCAGCTTGGGTACTTCTCCAAATTGCCCTACTTACTAAGTAGTTCTGATATTTATCTCTATCGCTCTCAGCGACAGGTGATATTATATCTCGTATCTTTTATGTTGTCAAGTACTTTTTTAACTTTTTTCAAAAGTTTTTTTATTATGTATTTGACTAGCGGAGAGAGTGGGATTCGAACCCACGCGCCCTTGCGGACAAACGGTTTTCAAGACCGCCTCGTTATGACCACTTCGATATCTCTCCATATGTTGTTTTTCAACATTTTTTGTGCTGTTTTGTCAGCGCATGTTGTATTTTATCATCAAATATCTTACCTGTCAATAACAAATTTGATATTTTTTTCAAAAAATTGGACATATAGCTTCAATTTCCGCTATATGCCCATATTTACAGGGATTTTTCCTCTGTTCTATTCTCTGTTTTCTCTCAAAAATGCCTCTGCAATGACAAGATCTTCCGGTGTTGTAATCTTGATATTACGATAGGAACCTTCCGAAAAGCGGATTTTCACCCCGGTCTCATGTTCTGCTACCATGGCATCATCTGTAATCCCGGTCATTTCTTTCTTAAGGATGCTGGTATATGCGTCGTAGATCAGCGGATACCGAAAGATCTGTGGAGTCTGAACGATCCATACACTGCTGCGATCCGGAGTTTCACTGACATTTCCCTCCGCATCTGCAATCTTAACCGTGTCTTTAGAGGGCATGCCAACAACACTGGCACCTGTCTGTGCTGCTGCCATAAGTCCTCTTTCGATGATCCCATTATCAATAAACGGTCTGGCACCGTCATGGATCAGTACGTATTCCGTGTCTTTGCACGCACGAAGTCCTTCATAAACGGAATCATACCGCTCTTTTCCACCGGATACTACGGCAGAAACTTTTGTAAAACCGTATTTTTCCACGATTTCTTCTCTGCACCAGGAAACATGCTCCTCCCCTGTCACCAGAATGATATCCCGGATCAGAGGACTTTCCTGAAAACAGCGCAGAGAATAACAGAGCACCGGCATTCCGTTAAGCTCCATAAACTGCTTCTGTATTTTGCTGTGCATACGCTTTCCCTGCCCTGCAGCCAGGACAATGGCTGTATTTCTGCACTCTCCCATGATCAATTACCCCGGATTCTTTTATCGTTCGCCAAGTTTCAGGTTCGGAACTGCATTCAGGTCCCAGCTATGGCGTGTTCCCTTGATATACTCATAATAAGCAGCCACTCCGATCATTGCCGCATTATCTGTGCAGAAGATCGGTGACGGGCGGTAAAATTTGTATCCACGGTCTGTGCATGCCTTTTCCATGGCAGCGCGAAGTGCTCCATTGGAGGCAACACCTCCTGCAATAGCAATTTTTTTCATGCCAAAATCAGCTGCCGCCTGCATGGTATGTTCTACCAACACATCAACAACCGCTTTCTGGAAGGATGCCGCGATATCCGCACGGTTTACTTCCTCGCCTTTCATTTTTGCACCGTTTAAGTAATTAAGAACTGCAGATTTCACGCCGCTGAAGCTGAAATCATATGGATTTTCGCCGATTTTTGCACGTGGAAACTCAATGGCATCCGGATTTCCCTCTTTTGCAAGCTTGTCGATCTTCGGTCCTCCCGGATATCCAAGGCCAATAGCACGGGCAACTTTATCAAAAGCTTCTCCCGCCGCATCGTCTCTGGTACGTCCCAGAATCTCAAACTGACCGTAATCCTTCACAATGACAAGATGGGTGTGTCCACCGGATACAATGGCACAGAGAAATGGCGGTTCCAGATCCGGATGCTCAATATAATTGGCGGAAACATGTCCTTCTATATGATGCACACCTACCAGGGGCAGATTTCTTGCATAGGCAATGGCCTTGGCTTCTGCCACGCCTACAAGAAGCGCGCCCACAAGCCCCGGCCCGTAAGTTACACCGATAGCATCAATATCATCCAGGGTGACATTTGCCTCGTCCAGCGCTTCCTGAATGACCTGATTGATTCTTTCGATATGGTTTCTGGAGGCGATTTCCGGTACAACGCCTCCGTACAGTTTATGGATCTCGATCTGTGATGAGATCACGTTTGATAAGACAGTCCTTCCGTTTTTTACAACGGAGGCTGCCGTTTCATCACAGGAGCTCTCAATACCAAGAATTAATGTATCTTTCATTTTTTTCAGTCCTCTTCAAAATTCAGTTCCACACTTTTACCGTCTTTTCCCGGCCATGCCTTCGGAAAGATCTCACGGACTGTATCCATGTAATCGTCCGGACGTACCAGAGACGGGCTGTAATGGGTCAGCCACATTTCCCCTACTCCCGCATCCCGGGCAAGGGTAGCCGCTTCACGAAACGTCATATGCTTGTAGCCTTTTGCCTTTTCGATCTTGTCATCTTCACCGTACATTCCCTCGCAGATAAAAAGATCGGAGTCTTTTGCATTGCGCAAAATGGACTCTGTTGGTCTGGTATCTGTGGTGTAGGTAAGCTTGATCCCTTTTCTCGGCGGACCAAGTACCATATCCGGTGTGTAGATCCGTCCTTCATCTTCCACGGTCTGGCCTTTCTGCAGGGGATTCCAGAATTTCAGCGGAATCTCATGCTCTCTGGCACTGTCGGGAGAAAATTTCCCCTGACGCAGGATCTCCAGGGTATACCCGTAGCATGTAACATTATGGTTTACCCGGAATGCAGTGATCCGGTAACCATTCAGTTCCAGAACCTCCTCCGGTTTCGTGATCTCGATAAATTTAATTTCAAAAGGCAGTTCCGGAGCGATCACACGCAGCGCGTTTACCACACGTTCCAGGCCTCTTGGTCCTACCAGTGTCAGGGGTTCTGTGCGGTCCGCATTTCCCATGGTCAGAAGAAGTCCCGGAAGTCCGCTGATATGATCCCCGTGATAGTGGGTAAAACAGATCACATCTATAGGCTTGAAGCTCCAGCCCTTTTCTTTAATGGCCACCTGGGTACCTTCCCCGCAGTCGATCATCAGGCTGCTGCCATTATAGCGGGTCATCAGCGCGGTAAGCCATCTGCGTGGCAGCGGCATCATTCCTCCGCAGCCAAGTAAACAAACATCTAACATATTTTTCCTCTTTTCCTGTTCTGTGGCAAAGTTTCTTAAGATGCAGTGCGTGTCATAAGGACAGCATCTTCTGTGGGATCTGTATAGTACGCCTTACGCAGTCCGTCTCTCACAAAGCCCTGCCGCTCATAAAGCCGAATCGCCGTCTCATTTCCCGCGCGGACTTCCAGATGGATCATGGTGATCCCCCTTTCTTCTGCCAGACGGATCATGCTTTCCATAAGGAAATTTCCAATTCCCTCTCTCTGGCGGTCTCTGCGGACAGCAACATTGGTCACATCCCCCTCGTCCAGCACAGTAAGAAGGCCGCAATACCCAAGGATCCGGCCTTTTTCTTCCACAACAAGAAACATTGCATTCTCTTTCATAAGAAATGTCAGAAATCCTTCTTTTGTCCAGGGAACAGAAAAAAGTTCCTCTTCGATCTCCATGACCTGATCCAGGTCATCCACCAGCATCTCTCTTAAGATCATGCTTTTTCCCCTTCTGATTCTTTTTTCAGCCTCTGGGCACGCTCCCGCTCTGCCTGTGATACACGGAGATAGTCCGGTTTGTGCTCAGCTGCAGTCTCTGTTCTGCCCTCTTTATAATAAAGGATGCCAAGTGCACCTACCGCTCCGGCTCTCTGTCTGGAAAGATGAGACGGTGCAAAAGAAAATGGTACCTCAAGCTTATCTGCAATAATATCTTTAAATACCGGAACCCCATCTCCCAGGAATGTCACGGTTTCTCCCATCTCATTCAGCATGGAAAGAAGTTCCTCGATTCCCACTGCCATCTGATCTTTTACAGTCACAAGTCTGTGGTCTTCATAACGGTAGATTCCCGTATAAACCTGTTTTCTTCTGGCATCCATGATCGGGCAGATCAGCCCATTTACATCATAGAGATTGTATGCCAGCGCTTCCACGGTGGGAATCCCTACCAGTGGTTTGTCAAGAGCAAGTCCCAGTCCCTTGGCTGTGGCAGAGCCGATACGAAGTCCGGTAAAAGATCCCGGGCCTTTGGCTACCGCAATGGCGTCAATGGTCTTAAGATCCAGCTCTGTCATCTTCACGATCTCATCCAGCATGGGAAGAAGGGTCTGTGAATGTGTTTTTTTATAATTAACCGTATATTCCGCTACCAGTGTATCATCCTCCACAACGGCTACCGATGCCACGATCCCGGAACTGTCCAGTGCCAAAACTCTCATTCTGCCTCTTCCCCTCTCTCCTCAATGGTGATCTTTCTGTACTCAAAACCCTTCTCAAGGTCTTTCTCAATGGTAACTTCAATCCTTTTTTCCGGGAGGATCTCCTCAATGAGTTCTGCCCATTCGATGAGGCAGATTCCCTGTCCGAAAAAATAATCATCGTATCCGATCTCCTCCATTTCTTCCAGATCTCCGATACGATATACATCAAAATGATAAAATGGCAGACGCCCGTCCTCATATTCCTGGATAATGGTAAATGTGGGGCTGTTTACAGGTTCTGTGATTCCAAGACCTGCTGCCACGCCCTGTGTAAATACGGTTTTTCCAACTCCCAGGTCGCCTGTCAGTGTATAGATCTGTCCCGGTTTCGCATTCATTCCGATCTTTCTTCCGACCTCGAATGTCTCCTCCGGATCATGCGTTTCTATGATCATATTTTCCACCTTTTTCTTGCACAATTATTCTTTGCATATTATAATAGAGCGAACAGCGAAATACAATACTTTTTAAAAAGGAGTGCGAAAACTATGGCAAATCCTATCGTTACCATCACAATGGATAATGGCGATGTAATGAAAGCGGAATTATATCCGGAAGTTGCCCCGAACACAGTAAATAACTTCATCAGCCTTGTAAAAAAAGGCTTTTATGACGGCCTGATCTTCCACCGTGTTATCAACGGTTTCATGATCCAGGGCGGATGCCCGGACGGAACCGGTATGGGCGGTCCGGGATACAGCATCAAAGGCGAGTTCTCCCAGAACCGTTTCAAAAATGACCTGAAGCATACACCAGGTGTTCTCTCCATGGCAAGAGCCATGCATCCGGACTCTGCCGGAAGCCAGTTCTTTATCATGCACAAGGCAGCTCCACATCTTGACGGAAGCTACGCTGCATTCGGTCAGATCATCGAGGGCATGGATGTTGTAAATGCTATCGCAGAGACAGACACAGATTACAGCGACCGTCCTCTTGACGAGCAGAAGATCAAATCCATGACTGTTGATACCTTTGGTGTGGATTATCCGGAACCGGAGAAATGCTGATAAGCAAAATTTTCTGAAATAAAGGAATTATTTAAAAAAACATGAAAAAGCCCCGTGAAAGACAGACTGTAGCGAAAACATCTGCCGTTTCCCGGGGTATTTTTTTGCCAGAAACCTGTCCTGGGCTGCTCTGTTTATTCCGAAACTGTTTACGCCATAAAACAGGCATTCCGCTTTTTTCGACACTCTTTTTCCTTTATTTTTCGAAGGTTTTCACTTCTCCGTTTACTTTTGCAAAATACAGCTCTGCATCTTTCTCAAGTCCGGCTCTTCCGTTGGTTCCCTCTGTGATGGCTTTTTTCACCTCTTCGATCTGGTCATCCGGCACAATAAGCTTCAGGACAACCTTGTCGGTATATTCGGAATCCAGGATTGGCAGGCTTCTTTCTCCCGCAATATACTGGATCTTACCGATTCCTGTATAATCGGTCGTCACCTGAAGCGATATCCCATGATGTTTCTCGATCACGGTACTTGCTGCAAGTCCGGCCTGGACAGCTCCTGAGTAGGCACGTACAAGTCCTCCGGTTCCAAGAAGAACACCACCAAAATATCTGGTCACCACGATGGCTGCATTATAGATCCCGGCGCCCAGAAGCACATCCAGCATGGGTCTTCCTGCTGTTCCGGATGGTTCTCCGTCATCACTGCAGCGTGTGGCCTCCCGGTTCATCCCTACGGAATATACATAGCAGTTATGACGGGCATCCCAGTATTTCTTTTTCATTTCTTCAATAAAAGCAAGGGCCTCTTCTTCGGTTTCCACAGGACGGACCGTTGCGATAAAACGGGATTTCTTTTCCACAAGTTCGCCTTCGCCGCCTTCGTATATGGTTTTATAATGTTCCAGCATGGTTTACGCCTCCGTTGTCTATCACATTTCCAGATATTGCCACATCAGATTCCGCTTCTGCTATCTTGTCCGCGGGAATTTCCTCATCTGATGTTCTCTCTGTTTTCTGCAGAGTTTTCTTTATTGTATAATAATTATCTCCATTGCACAATGTATAAGATATCATGAATTGTGAAATTTTTTTTAAGGGTTTATTTAACATTCTATATTTGCTATAATGAAACGGATTATAAAGGAGGAATAACATGAACTACGGAAAAAGATCCACTTCCAAGAAGCGGAACGCTCTGATCTCCCGTACTTCCATGCTGGAAAAAAGAGCACATGTTTCGTTTATCCGGGTTTTATTTACAGCTCTGATTGCGGTCTGCGTCATGGTTATCTGCCTTGGTATCGGCTCCTTCCGGGGCGTGATCGCCGGTGCACCTGATGTCAACGATGTGGATATTTCACCTCTCGGATATGCAACCTTCCTGTATGATGACCAGGGAACACAGATCCGACAGCTTTCAGCACCTACATCCAACCGTCTTCCGGTCTCTCTGGACCAGATCCCGGTCAGTCTGCAGCATGCAGTGGTAGCCATTGAGGATGAACGTTTTTATGAACATAACGGTATTGATGTCCGGGGTATCGCACGTGCCGGAATGAAGGCGATCACCACCGGTAATTTTTCCGAGGGTGCCAGTACCATCACACAGCAGCTTCTGAAGAATAATGTTTTCACAGACTGGACCAACGAGTCCACACAGCTGGAACGTTTCACACGTAAGTTTCAGGAGCAGTACCTGGCTGTACAGGTTGAAAAGAAATACGATAAATCTGTAATTCTCGAAAATTACCTGAATACCATCAACCTTGGTGCAGGTTCCTACGGCGTACAGGCAGCTTCCAAGAAATATTTCAATAAAGATGTATGGGATCTGAATCTTTCTGAATGTGCAACCCTTGCAGGTATCACTCAGAATCCTACCAAATTCAATCCGATCACCAACCCGAAAGCAAATTCCAAGAGACGTAAGGAAGTTCTGGATCACATGCTAGATCAGAACTATATCTCACAGGATGAATATAACGAAGCACTGAACGATGATGTTTATACCCGTATTCAGGCTGCACAGATGGAAAATACAGAAGAAGAAAGCACCGTTTACACATACTTTGAAGACGAGGTTACCAATCAGGTCATCAGCGACCTTATGAATATCAAAGGTTACACCAAAACTCAGGCAACCAATCTTCTCTACAGTGGCGGTCTGAAGATCATGACAACCCTGGATTCCAGTATTCAGAAGATCCTGGATGAAGAGTACGCGGATCCGGATAATTATCCGGCTGATGTACAGTATGAGCTGGACTACGCACTGACCGTTCAGGATGCAGACGGAAACCAGAAAAATTACAGCAAGGAAATGCTGCAGCTCTATTTCCGTGATCAGGATCCGGAATTCGATCTTCTCTTCGATTCTCCGGAAGAAGGCCAGCAGTATGTTGATCAGTACAAGGCCAGCATCCTGGCTGACGGAAGTACCGTGGTTTCCGAGCGCGTAAACTTTGCACCACAACCGCAGTCTTCCATGTCTGTCATCGATCAGCATACCGGTTATGTAAAAGCCCTGATCGGTGGCCGTGGTGAAAAAACAGCCAGCCTGACACTGAACCGTGCCACAGATACAACCAGACAGCCTGGTTCTACCTTTAAGATTGTATCCACCTATGCTCCGGCTCTGAACGAAAAAGGTGATACACTGGCTACCACATTTATGGATGAACCATATGAATATCCGGACGGCTCTCCGGTTAACAATGCCACACGAAGCTATGGCGGCGAGACCACGATCCGTAAGGCAATCCAGAATTCCATCAATGTTGTTGCAGTCAAATGCCTGGAACAGGTTACTCCTGCTCTTGGTCTTAAATATCTGGATGATTTCGGATTTACAACTCTGGCACATGGAACTGAGGCAGATAAAGATGCCAACGGAAATATATGGAGTGATGCCAATCTGGCAACAGCACTTGGCGGAATTACCAATGGTGTCAAAAATGTTGAACTCTGTGCCGCATATGCAGCGATCGCCAATGGCGGAAATTATATTAAACCAATTTACTATACACAGATCCTTGACCATGACGGAAATGTCCTGATCGAAAACACTTCTGTTTCCAGATCTGTGATCAAAGACAGCACCGCTTACCTGCTTACCAGCGCTATGGAGGATGTTGTAAAGAAGGGTACCGGTACTGCCTGCCAGCTTGATAATATGACTGTTGCAGGAAAAACAGGTACTACCGAAGATTATAATGACCTCTGGTTCGTTGGTTACACACCATACTACACATGTGCTGTATGGTCCGGTTATGACAACAACGAGAAAATCCCTGAGGATGCCCGTAATTTCCACAAGAATCTCTGGAAAAAAGTTATGAACCGTATCCATGAAGGCCTGGATGACAAAGATTTCGATATGCCTTCCAGTGTGGAAAAAGCCAGCGTCTGCTCAGAGACAGGACTTCTCCCTCGTGCCGGTTGTCCGACCATAACAGAATATTTTGATATTTCCAGTCTTCCAACAGAATACTGTGACAAGCACTTCTACGGAAGCAGTGATTACAGTGAAAATGATTACAGTTACAGTGAAGACACTGATGCAGACACAGATTCCGCCGCTGCCGCTATTCCGACTGCTGCACCGGACGGAACTGACAGTACTGCCGGCGGTGACAGTACCGATAATACCGGTGATAATTCCGGTGGCGACAATACCGATAATACCGGTGATAATTCCGGTGGTGACAACACCGATAACACCGGTGATAATTCCGGTGGTGACAACACAGGCGGTGATGACGGCAGCGGCGATAACACCGGCGATGATGACGGTGGAGACACCGGAGATGATACTGGCAGCGATGGCGATCCTGTAGAATACTATTGATCAATCATTATAACGTAAAAAAGTGGACTCCCGAATATGGGAATCCACTTTTTTTATCTTATTTTTCTGATCAGAGCACCATCTTGGCTGCGCCGTAAATTCCGGCATCATTTCCCAAGGTTGCGATCACGATCTGTGTATCTTTACAGGATGCAAATGCATACTTTCTGTAATATTTCTGAATACAGTCAACAAGCGGCTGGCCCGCTTTGGAAACGCCACCGCCGATAACGATGGTTTCCGGATCTGTCACACAGGAAATGATCGCAAGGGCACCGCCAAGCTGCTCTCCAACTTTTTCCATGGTTGCAACTGCTACCGGATCATTCTCCTTGAATGCATCCAGAACTGCTTTTGCGGAAATATTCTCCATATCTCTGAGCACACTTTTCTCTTCGGAAGCCGCAAGCTCTTTTTTTGCCATACGTACAATTCCGGTTGCGGAGGCAAACTGCTCCAGACAGCCCCTGTTTCCACAGTTGCAGGATTCTGTCTCGTGATGATCCACATTGGCATGTCCGATCTCTCCGCCAGCGCCGTGATGGCCTGTTACGATCTTACCATCAACAATGATTCCACCGCCAACACCCGTTCCCAGTGTAACCATGATCACATCGGAGGAACCTGCTGCCGCACCTTTCCACGCTTCGCCAAGAGCAGCCACATTGGCATCATTGCCAGCTTTTGCATGAAGTCCTGTCAGTTCCTCCATTTCTCCTGCAACATTCTTATAACCCCAGTAAAGGTTTACCGCCCGATCTACCTCCCCTTTGGAGTTTACCGGTCCAGGAACGCCGATTCCAACACCTTCTACGTCGTCTTTGGAAATGCCTTTCTCTTCGATCTTGGCATTTACGGCTGCTGCCACATCCGGAAGGATCTGATCTCCGTTATTCTCCTTGCGGGTCGGAATCTCCCATTTCTCAACAAGAGTTCCGTCTGTGCGGAAAAGTCCGCATTTTACAGTTGTTCCACCTACATCAATTCCAAAACAATATGTTCCCATTTCCTATCCTCTCTTACTCTTCGTCGTCTGGATTCTCTCTCTTCTTTGCAAGGTTCGCCTGAACACGCTTGTACAGTGCCTCTGCCGCATTGTATCCCATCTTCTTCTGTCTGTGGTTGACAGCGGCAGCCTCAACGATGATCGCCAGGTTACGTCCCGGACGGATCGGAAGAGAATGGCATACAACCTTGTTTCCAAGATACTCTGTATATTCCTCATGAAGTCCCAGACGGTCGTATTCCTTATCTCTGTCCCACTCCTCAAGCTTGATAACAAGATCGATCGACTGGGTATCCTTAACACTCTCGACACCGAACAGTGTTTTTACATCGATGATACCGATGCCTCGAAGTTCGATAAAATGACGTGTGATATCCGGTGCAGAACCTACCAGTGTCACATCACTGACCTTACGGATCTCGACAACATCATCACTGACAAGACGATGGCCTCGCTTGATCAGCTCCAGAGCAGCCTCGCTCTTACCGATACCGCTCTCACCTGTGATCAGAATTCCCTCGCCATAAACATCCACCAGTACACCATGAATGGAAATACACGGTGCAAGCTGTACACCAAGCCAGCGGATGATCTCTGCCATGAAGCTGGAAGTTGTTCTTTCTGTCACGAATGTCGGAACATTATATTTAACAGCCAGATCGATCATGTCCTGAGACGGACGGGTCATGGTACTGAAAATAACACATGGAATCTTGCTGGAGATAAAACGCTCATATTTAAAACGTCTCTCTTCTTCATTGAGCTGCATCAGATACGTATACTCTACATATCCAATGATCTGTACACGCTCATTCGCAAAATGCTCCAGATATCCGGTAAGCTGAAGCGCAGGTCTGTTGATCTCCGCAGTCTTGATCACGATGCCTGACAGGTCGATTTCCGGAGTCAGATTGTTAAGCTCCAGTTCCTGTACCATCTTTGTCAACTGTACACCCTTCATACTTTTTTCTCCTTTTCGCTGAAAGTTTGCATTCTCACCGCCGTTTTATCAGTACATGGCGGTTACTTGATATCCGCTGTACCAGAGCGTGAGACATCTTATCCTTAATTATACACAATCACGGTTGAAACTGCAATGCAGCATCAGGATTTATGAAAAAATTCATAGACCTGACGGGCGCTTCCCGCGTTCATGCTCTCTGTCTGTGCAAGTTCTTCTTCCGAAGCATCACGGATGTTTTCCACAGATTTGAATTTACGGAGAAGTGCTTTCCTCCTGGTGTCACCGATTCCGGGAATATCATCCAGAATGGAATGGACCTGTTCCTTACTTCTGAGAGAACGATGGTACTCAATGGCAAAGCGGTGTGCTTCATCCTGTATCCTGGTGATCAGACGGAAACCTTCACTGGATGTATCAATGGGAATTTCCACATTATTAAAATACAGACCTCTGGTCCTGTGATGATCATCCTTCACCATACCGCAGACCGGAATACGGATTCCCAGATCATTCAGCACTTTCAATGCAATATTCACCTGACCTCTTCCACCATCCATCAATATCAGATCCGGCAGTCTTGCAAAACTGTCAAATTCTCCGTTACTCTCATGGGTAAATCTTCGGGTTAATACCTCTTCCATACTGGCATAATCGTTCGGTCCCTGCACCCATTTGATCTTGAACTTGCGGTAATCACTGCGCTTCGGACGGCCTTTTTCGTAAACGACCATGGAACCTACTGACTCAAAACCACTGATGTTGGAAATATCGTAAGCTTCCATCCGCACCACATTTTTCAGGCCCAGCCATTCCTCCACTTCGTGAACAGCACCGATCGTACGGCCTTCTTCTCTTTTAATCCTCTCTCTGTCCTTTGAGAGAACCATACGGGCATTTTCCAGCGCAAGCTCCACCAGTTTTTCCTTGGTACCTTTCTTTGGAACACGGATATGCACTTTCTGCTTCCGCCTTGTTGTCAGCCACTCTTCGATAATTTCCGCATCCTCGATCTCACTCTGAAGCATGATCTCAGAGGGGATAAACGGAGTACCTGCGTAAAACTGTTTCAGGAAACTGGAAAGAACCTGAGATTTTGTATCACCTTTTGCCACCCGGAGATAAAAATGATCCCTGCCGATCAGCTTGCCATCCCGGATAAAAAACACCTGCACAACGGCATCCTGGTCACGGAGGTCTTCGCTCTCATCCATGGCCACTGCAATGATGTCACGGTCCTCCTGTCCGTAGCCCGTGATCTTCTGGCGTTCCCCGATCTTTTCGATACTGCGGATCAGGTCACGGTATTCCATGGCATCCTCATAGCGCATTTCCTCTGAAGCTTTCTGCATTTTTTCCATCAGTTCACTGATCGTATCCTGAAAATCTCCGTTCAGAAATTTGATCACTTTATTGATGTTTTTCCTGTATTCTTCCTGACTGATATAGCCCTGACAGGGTGCCTTGCACTGCTTCATATGATAGTACAGGCAGGGGCGGTCCTTTCCCGTATCTCTTGGAAGATTACGATTGCAGGAACGTACCTGATACAGTTTCCGCACCAGCTCGATCACATCTTTTACCGCCCCGCCGCTGGTATAAGGTCCAAAATATCTGGCCTTATCTTTTTTCATTCTTCTGGCAAAAAGTACTCTCGGGTATGGTTCATTGACAGTCACCTTGATAAATGGATAACTCTTATCATCCTTGAGCATAGTATTATATTTGGGACGGTGCTCTTTGATCAGATTACACTCCAGCACAAGAGCTTCCAGCTCAGAGTCCGTAATAATGTACTCAAACCTGGTTATGTGCGTAACCATTCTTTCAATCTTCGCCCCTTTGTTACGGCTGCTCTGGAAATACTGGCGCACACGGTTTTTCAGGCTGATGGCTTTTCCCACATAGATGATCTCATCTTTCTCACCATGCATGATGTAAACTCCCGGTTTTGCCGGAAGTTTTTTTAATTCTTCCTCGATTATGAACATAATTATTCTCCTGTTTTACCATTACGGTAATAAGAAAACCGGGATTTCTCCCGGTTTTCCGATGATCTGTTTTATGCCTGTGATCCCGGCTTTTCTTCTGTTTCTGTATGATCGGTATCTGTCGCCTGAACAGTTTCTTCTGTTTTCTCCGGTGTCTGTGGAACCTCTGTCAGGTTCTGCCCTGACATCTCAGGTCTGAGCTTGGCTGCTTCTGTTTCCACTGTTGTGACATCTTCCGCATTTTTCACAGTGTCCTGTTTATTGGACACTTCTTTTTCATCTTCGGAAAGGACCAGATCATCCAGATTCTCCGGGATGTCCATTCCCTGCTGCACCGCACGGAGGATCTTCATAAATTCCTTGCCGGTGATGGTTTCCTTACGAATGAGATATTCCGCGATCTTATCCATCTCTTTTCTGTGGCTTCCAAGAATCCTCTTGGCCTCCTCATAAGAATGATGGAGAAGTTTCATAACTTCATGGTCGATCTCTGTTGCGGTATCATCGCCACAGTTTAAGACTGCTCTTCCGCTTAAGTACTGATCTTCCTGTGTTGCCAGTCCCATCAGTCCGAATTTCTCAGACATACCGTACTGTGTGATCATGGCTCTGGCCACCTTGGTAGCCTGCTCAATATCATTGGCAGCACCCGTGGTAACTGTATCAAATACGATCTCCTCTGCGGCACGTCCGCCAAGATAGCCTACCAGCATAGCTTCCAGCTCTTTCTTGGTATTGAGATATTTTTCTTCCTCAGGTACCTGCATAACGTAACCAAGTGCTCCCATGGTGCGGGGTACAATGGTGATCTTCTGTACAGGCTCCGCATCTTTCTGAAGAGCATTTACCAGCGCATGGCCGACCTCGTGATAAGATACGATCCTGCGTTCCTGCTTGCTTAAGATACGGTCTTTCTTCTCTTTACCAACAAGAACTACCTCTACGGACTCCTCCAGATCTTTCTGGCAGACTGCCTTACGTCCCTTCTTGACCGCAAGGATCGCAGCTTCATTGATCATATTGGCAAGATCCGAACCTACCGCACCGGAAGTTGCAAGGGCAATTGCCTCAAAGTCAACTGTCTCATCCAGAAGCACATTCTTGGCATGTACCTTCAGGATATCCACACGCCCCTTAAGATCCGGCCTGTCAACGATCACACGTCTGTCAAAACGTCCCGGGCGGAGAAGCGCCGGATCAAGAACTTCCGGTCTGTTGGTAGCAGCAAGGATCAGAAGACCCTTGGAAGTGTCAAAACCGTCCATCTCCGCAAGGAGCTGGTTCAGTGTCTGCTCACGCTCGTCATTTCCGCCGCCATAGCGGGAATCACGGCTCTTACCGATGGCATCGATCTCATCAATAAATACGATACACGGTGCATTCTTCTTGGCTTCCTCAAAAAGGTCACGGACACGGGATGCCCCCACACCTACAAACATCTCCACAAACTCCGATCCGGAAAGGGAGAAGAACGGCACCTGTGCCTCACCGGCAACTGCCTTTGCAAGCAGTGTCTTACCGGTTCCTGGAGGGCCTACAAGAAGGGCACCTTTCGGCAGTTTGGCTCCGATGGCTGTGTATTTTCCGGGGTTATGAAGGAAATCCACAACTTCCTGCAGAGATTCCTTGGCTTCATCCTGACCGGCCACATCCTTAAAGGTAACTCCCGTCTCTTTCTGCACATAAGCCTTGGCTTTACTCTTGCCAACGCCCATACCCATGATCCCGCCGCCTTTATTCATGCGCCGCATGGAGAACATCAGAAGACCAAAAAGAAGCAGTGTCGGAAGAACCACGCTTAAGATCATCGCAATGAACTCGCCAAACGCATCCGGCGGATCTGTCTCAAACTTGATTCCCCTGCCTTCCAGCCGCTTAGTCAGCGCTGTGCTGTCCTCAGTCTTCGTCGTGTAATAGCTCATATCCTCGTACTTGGAATTCTGCTTCTTGGGTACGATCGTCAATGTATTGGACTGGATCGTTACTTCCTTAACCTGGTCCTTATCCACCATATCGATAAATTTATCATAGGAGATCTCACTGCTGTTATCCTTCAGCATGTTGGTAAACAACGCAAAACACACCAGTGTGACCAGGAGGCATATCAGAAAAGCCAGAATCGACTGATGATTCTTACCTGACCCCTGCCTGGGATCTTTGTTATCAGGTCGCTTCCCGTCCTGATCATTATTCAGTTGATTATTCATTTTTTTCCTCCTCTTGTCATTTCTTTATTATAAAGAGAAAAACCGTATAAATCAACCGTGAGATTGTAAAAATACCTGTAAAAAACACCTCATGGGATATTGCCAGTGAACATTAAATTGTAGTATACTGTTCCCAGTGATTTGGAAAATTAAAGAGGAGAGGAAATCAGACAAATGAAAATAGGTTTTGATAATGACAAATATCTGAAAATGCAGTCAGAACATATCCGTGAAAGGATCGGTCAGTTCGGCAACAAACTTTATCTTGAATTCGGCGGCAAACTGTTTGACGACTACCATGCATCCCGTGTTCTTCCGGGTTTTGAACCGGACAGCAAACTCCGCATGCTGATGCAGCTTTCTGATCAGGCGGAGATCGTTATTGTTATCAGTGCCAATGACATTGACAAGAATAAAGTGCGCGGCGACCTTGGCATTACCTATGACGAAGACGTGCTCCGTCTTATGGATGAGTTTACAAGCCGTGGCCTGTATGTAGGAAGTGTATGCATCACGCAGTACTCCGGCCAGGAAAGTGCCGATCTCTTCAAGAAACGTCTGGAGAAGCTGGGAATCCGTGTTTACAAGCTTTACCTGATCCCGGGATATCCAAGCAATACCTCCTTTATTGTAAGTGATGAAGGCTACGGAAAGAATGATTATATCGAAACTACCAGACCTCTCGTTGTCATCACAGCACCAGGACCTGGAAGCGGAAAGATGGCAACCTGCCTTTCTCAGCTCTATCATGAATATAAACGTGGCGTAAAAGCCGGCTATGCAAAATTCGAGACCTTCCCGATCTGGAACCTCCCGCTGAAACATCCGGTAAACCTTGCTTATGAAGCTGCTACTGCAGATCTGAATGATGTCAACATGATCGATCCGTTCCATCTGGAAGCTTACGGCAAGACTACTGTTAACTATAACCGTGATGTAGAGGTTTTCCCTGTTGTACAGGCTATGTTTGAGAAGATCATGGGCAGCTGCCCGTACAAATCTCCGACAGATATGGGTGTTAACATGGCAGGCAACTGTATCATTGATGATGAAGTATGCCAGGAAGCTTCCCGTCAGGAGATCATCCGCCGCTATTACAAGAGCATGGACGCTCTGGTTTCCGGTTCCGGTACAGAGAATGAAGTACGCAAGATCGAACTGCTCCTTCAGCAGGCTCACGCAGAGATCACAGACCGAAAGGTTGTACCTGCTGCCCTCGAAAAAGAGAAAGAAACCAATGGCCCTGCTGCAGCAATGGAACTTCCGGACGGCAGAATCGTATGTGGAAAAACTTCCGATCTTCTCGGTGCATCTGCAGCTCTCCTTCTGAATGCCCTGAAAGAACTGGCTGGAGTTGACCATGAGCAGCATGTGATCTCTCCTGATGCCATCCATCCGATCCAGCAGCTGAAGACCAAATATCTCGGAAGCAAAAACCCACGTCTTCACATTGATGAGATCCTGATCGCCCTGTCCATGAGTGCCGCAACCAGTGATGCCGCACGCCTTGCCCTGGAGCAGATCCCGAATCTCCGTGGCTGCCAGGCCCATACTTCCGTAATGCTCTCTGATGTGGATGTGATCAGCTTCCGTAAACTTAGCATTGAGCTTACCTGCGAAGCCAAGGCTGAACAGAAGAAAAAATATCAGAAAGACTGATCTTTGGATATCATCGATCTGACCAGATATACGTCAAAAGCTCCGACCGGGACGATACACATTATCCCGGTCAGAGCTTTTTTTATCTTCTTTCTTATCTTGTTTCTGCAGTTACTGTATTCGGATACTGCTTCCCATATTTTCTCCGTTACACTGTTTTGTGACAATGATCTTATTATCAATGCGTTCTTTCAGTTCGGAAACATGGGAAATAATTCCCACCAGACGTTTTCCGTCTGCAAGTCCTGCCAGCGCTTTCAGCGCCTGTTCCAGTGATTCTTCATCCAGAGAACCGAATCCCTCATCCACAAACATGGAGTCCAGCCGGATTCCCCCTGCTGATGCCTGGATCTCATCAGAAAGCCCCAGTGCAAGGGACAGAGAAGCCTGGAAAGATTCTCCACCGGACAATGTCTTTACACTTCGTTCTGTTCCGTTATAATGGTCGATAACATTCAGGTCAAGACCTGCTTTTTCTTTCTGGTTTTTACTCTGTTCCTGGCGTTTCAGCTCATACTGCCCGCTGCTCATCGTCATAAGACGGAGGTTGGCTCTGCGCAGAATCCGGTCAAAATATGCCATCTGGATATAAGTCTCCAGCTCGATCTTTGCCTTTCCGTTCAGTTTTCCGTTGGCTGTATCAGAAAGATTCCTGATCCATGCATATTCCTTTTCCGCTGTTGTCATTTCCTCCCGGCGCTTCTGCACTTTCTGAAAAACATCCTGGTTTCCTTTCTGAATGGAAAAGAGCTCTTTTCTTTCTTCTGCGAGATCTTTTTTCCGCTCAGAAGCCTGTGCGCGCTGTTCTCTGATCTCCGCTTCCGGAATTTCTCCGATCTCTTTTTGCTGCACTTCAAAAGTCTCTATGGAGGAAGCTATCCTTTCTTTTTCTGCCTGAAATCCCTGCAGTGTTTCTTGCGCCTTTCTGCTGTTTTCCTTCAGGCTTCTGTACTCCTGCTGTCTTTCCCTGATCTCTTTTTCCAGATTTTCTTTACCGGCTTCCCAGGTGTCCTGGGTTATACTGTCCGTTTTACCGGACTGTTCTTCCACAACAAGACGTATCTCGTCTGCCATATTTTGCTGCTGTTTCTGATTCTCGGATGCTTTCATCCTCAGGCCGGCCTGCTCTCTGTCAAAGAAATTCTTTTTTTCAAGCAGCTCCTCTTTTTCCTTTTCAAGACGCTCCAGGGACTTTTCCACTGTTTTCTTTCTTTTTGTATTTTCCTGGGCTTTCCGGATTTCTTTTTCACTTTCCGCCAGAAGATCCTCGCACTGTTCCTGTGCCCTTTTTACCATAGAAGTCAGCTGTTTCCACACAGTCATAAAATCCTCTGTCTGTCCGTTCCCGCTTTTATTTTTCTTATGAAATTCCTGAAACTCTTCCAGAAGCTCTTCTGCACTGGCTACGATCTGCCTCCAGGATGCATTGCTCTGTTCCTTTAAACTTCCTGCTTTCAGGCTTTGATCTACAGAATCCTTTTCCATTTTGTCCAGCTTACGTTTCTCGTTATCCAGTGTTTTCTGATCAACTGTCTGTTCTCTGGAAAGCATTCTGGGATTTGGATGACTCAGGGACCCACACACAGGACAGGGCACTTCATCCTTAAGCTCCCGGGCCAGAAGGCCTGCCTGCGCATCCAGAAAAATATGGAATATCTGCTGATAATATTCTCTCTGCTGCTGTGCATCTCTGCAAGCAGACTGATACTTTTTCTGCTGCTCTTTGGTTTTATCATAAAGGCCTTGAAATCTCCGGATCTCAGCGATAAGTCCGTTCAGTTCTTTCTTTCTCCGCGTCTGTTTTTCTTTTTCTGTGAGCGCTTTCTGCAAATCCAGCTCAGAATTTCCCAGCTGTTCCCGTTCCGTTTTCAGCTGTTCCATTTCTTTCTGCTGCTGTTCTTCCTGCCGGATGATCTTTTTCTGCTGTACCTTACAGTTTTCCAGCTGCCGTTCAATCTCTATTCGTTCTTTCTGCAGCTGCTCCAGCTCCTGGTATTTCTTCAGCTTTTCCTGTTTTTCCCGGATCAGAAGTCCCAGTTTCTCACATCTCTGATCTGCATCTTTATATTTTTCCGCCTCTTCCGATGCTTTCTTAAGTTCCGGAAGAAGTTTCTCAAGCTGTTCTCGGGCAAGCTTTCTTTTTTGTTCCAGGCCTCGTTTCTGTGCGGAAAGATTCAGCATTTTTTCCATTGTCAGGATTTCCCGGTCCACTTCCTCTTCCTGTTTCCGAAGTTCATTTTCCCGGCGTTCTCCTCTGTCAATAAACAGCTTCAGGAGCTCAAGACTCCGTTCCAGCTTTCCTTCAAATTTCGATTTCCTGAGCCTTAAAAATTCCTCCGCTTCTGTTCCTGCATCCGTCTGAAACCTCACTCCATCCAGATACTGTGCGATACTCCGGCGCATTTCATCGTAATCTTTATATCGGGAAATAGCCGCATCCCGGAGTCTCATCTGGATCTGCTGGTAAAGCCCTGTGTGAAAAATCTGCCGGAAGATCTCGCCACGCTGTACCGTTCCTGCCAGCAATAATTTCTGAAAATCCCCCTGAGCGATCATCGCTATCTGTGTGAACTGGTCGTAACTCAGTCCCAGAAGCTGCTCCACCGCCGCAGTCACATCTTTTGCTTTTGTCACTGGCTGACGTTCATCCGGATAAATAAGCTGTGCTTCTGCTTTTCGTAAAGTCAGTCCTGTGCCTCTTTTTTTCGGAGCCATATATTCCGGACTCCGACGCACCTGATAAGTTTTTCCCTGGTAGGAAAAAACAAGTTCCACAAATGTTTCTGCGGAATCTTTTGCATACTTGCTGCGGAACATGGCAGATTCCCGTACTTCTCCACTGGCTCTTCCGTACAGTGCAAAGGTGATCGCATCAAAGATCGTGGTTTTTCCTGCCCCGGTGTCCCCGGTGATCAGATAAAGTCCGCCTTCTCCAAGTTTTGAAAAATCAATTTCTGTTTTATCTGCATAGGGCCCGAAGGCGCTGATAGTCAGTTTTTCCGGTCTCATTTTACACCTCCTGAAGCTTCCGTATCAGTTCTTCGGAAAACTTCCGCTGCTCTTCATTCATCGGCTGATTGTTCTGCAGCTCAAAAAATTCCTCGAAATATTCCATCTCTGATTTTTGTGTGGTTCTCTCTGTGCCGGCAATTTCCTGGTTCTCACGTGTACGGCGGTTATCATAATCCAGACGCATAAGGTTTGGATAAATGGTACGAAGTTTCTGCATTCCGTCCACGATATCTTCCTCATCTGTCAATGTGATCTGCACATAATCATCCGTATTTGTGTCCTTATAATTGGACTGTGAAGTCAGCTCCATATAAGTACCTTTCAGTTTTCGCATATCACGCAGCGGCGTCAGAGGAATCTCACGTACATCAGGGCTTCCTTTTTCTCCAAGTTCCACAACCGTCACGGATTTCTGCTGGCCTGCCTCGGAAAACGAATATTTCAGCGGTGTCCCGCAGTATCGGATCTTCGGACTTCCCACATTCTGCGGACTGTGGATATGTCCCAGTGCTACATAGTCAAAATCCCGAAATACTTCTGCCTCGATCTGGTCGATTCCTCCCACAGAAATTTCCTCAGAATCACATTGCATTGCACCAACCACAAACTGATGGGCAAGCAGTACATTTCTCTGACTTCTGTCAATTTCCATATGCTTAACCGCTGCCAGCACCGCCTCCTGATAGGTGCGGATATCTTCCACGTCTTCTTCCCCTTCCAGTGCATGTCGGACCGTTGCAGGACGGATAAATGGCAGAAGATGAAGCCACACTTCTCCATAACTGTCCTTTAAACAGTACTTTGCTGTTTTTCCATCGTATACCGGTGACATACATATTCCACTGTCACTCATAATATGAGATCCAAAAGCGATTCTCTCTGCACTGTCATGATTTCCACTGATAGCAAAAACGGGAATCTTTCGCTGCGCAAGTCTGGTAAGAAAACTATCAAAAAGCTGCACTGCCTCCGCAGATGGAACGGGTCTGTCATAAAGGTCCCCTGCAAGAAGGATCCCATCCGGTGATTCCTGATCAATGATCTTCAGGATTTCATTTAAGATATATTTCTGATCTTCCACCATGGAAAACTCATTTACCCGCTTTCCAAGATGAAGATCCGATAAATGGATCAGTTTCATAGACCACCTCCAGCTGTCACCCAGCCTCCAAACAACTCCGGTTCAAGATCAATATCGCAGGCAGCAAGAACATCTTTCAGCTGTATCGGACTGCTGACACCGGTTACCGGCACTGTCTGGAACGGCTGATGGAAAAAATATGCCAGGGACAAAGACTGCAGGCTGTCCCCTGTTTCTTTCTGAAGTTTTAACAATTTCTGATAGGTTCGAAGATTCGTTTCATTCCAGTAGGATTTCTTCATGCTTTCTGAAAGATCTGCAATCTGTGACTCTTTCTCCTGTATCCAGGATGCATCCACCTCTTCATCCGTATATGGAACTCCCATTTTCTGAAGTTTTGAGAAAAATCCCATTGCCGTGGATGAAAACGGAATGGAAGCCGCACCTGTCTCACAGTGCCACCTGTATTCCTCCCGGGAAAACTCCACAAGTGTAGGGTCCGGATTGGTATTTCCACCCGGATTGATTCCTGCCAGGCTCCACTGATTGGATACTGCCGTAACGCCGCTTTTTTTCCGTTCTTTCAGGCACTGTTCCAACGCTTTCAGTCTGTCTGTTCTGTAATTGGAAAATCCGAAATATCGGATTCTGCCTTCTTTCTGCATTTCTTCCAGGATATCCACGATCTCTTCCACCGGTTTTTCCGGATCATCTCTGTGAAGCCAGTAAAAATCGATCACCTCTGTTCCCAGAGTCCTTAAGCTCTCATCCAGATCTGCACGGATATCCTCCCGGTTCACTCTGCTACGGCCCGGATTTTCAAAAGAATAATGTGCGCCCTTGGTAGCTACGATCACTTTCCCCCTGGCTCCCCGCGCTTTCAGCCATCTGCCTATGATCTGCTCACTGCAGTTTCCGTGTCCTTCCAGCCACTTGCAGTATACATTGGCTGTATCAATAAAATTTCCACCTGCCCGTACAAAATCATCCAGGATTTCGAAACTTTTTTCCTGATCTGTTTTATCTCCAAATCCTGCTGTTCCGAGGCAGATGCGGCTGACATTCAGATCTGTATCATTCAGCTGTATATATTTCATTTCAGTAACCTCCCATATTCGTTATATCTGTTTCTATTATAACTTTTTCCCTGTGTCCGAACAGTATGTTTCCCGCATCTATGGACATTATAACATAAAAAATCCCCCGGCATATATATGCCGGAGGATATGATATCTGTTATCTTAACCGTATGATTTATTTGTAGAGTGGTCCGTAGTTCTTGCAAGCACGGAAATCTGCACCCTCTTTGTCCATACCAAATGCATTCCAAGCTGCCGGACGATAAATGTCTTTCTCAGGAACGTTGTGCATGGATACCGGGATTCTCAGCATGGAGCACATTGTGATAAGGTCTGCACCGATGTGTCCGTAGGAAATCGCACCGTGGTTAGCACCCCAGTTGTTCATTACATCGTAAGCTGTTTTGAACGGTCCCTCTTTGCCATCGCATCTTGGAGCGAACCATGTACATGGCCATGTGTAGTCTGTACGTTTCCAGAGCTTGTCAGATACTTCTTCCGGAAGCTCTACTGTCCATCCCTCTGCGATCTGAAGAACCGGTCCAAGACCTTTTACAAGGTTCAGACGGATCATTGTTGCAGGCATCTGAGCACGTGTCTCATAACGGCTGGAGTATCCGCCTCCACGGAAGTATCCGTTGTCGGCCATACACCACTCTGTATGATCCATGATTGCTTTCTGGTCTTCTTCTGTAACATCCCACCACTGTTTCATAACTGGGTTGCCATCAGCATCTTTAGCCTGTCCGTTAGCATCCAGGCAAGCAGCACCGGAGTTGATCAGATGAAGGAATCCGCCAGCTTCTTTGGCAACACCCTCAAGGTCATATCCTGTTGCTTTCTTAACTGCCTCCGGGCTCCAGTATGTACGAACATCAGCGAAGATCTGTGCACGTCCTGTAAGGAGTTTCATGAACATCATTCCAAGTCCGTTAAGAACATCGTTCTCTGTAGCAAGTACGTACGGCTCACGAGCGCCCTCCCAGTCAAAGGAAGTGTTCAGCATAGCCTCTGCAAAGTCACCGTTTGGATAGAAGTCTGTCCACTGTCTCTGGCCCTGGAATCCAGCTGCAAGAGCATTGTGTCCGATTGCTTCCTCAGAGAATTTCGGATCAAGTTTGTCACAGCCGTTCATCAGCTCTTTGATGATAACTGCCATCTTAACAACAAACTCGAACTGCTCCTCTTTCTTCTCCGGTGAGAACTGAAGCTCTTCCGGGTTCTTGTCCCAGCCGATCTTGCAGGTCTCTTTTGCCCATTTGAGAGCTTTCTCAAACTCTTCGTGATCGTAGATACCCTCGGTCATACGACGGATGATCTCTACCTCATCAACAGACTCAACTCTCATTCCGAGATAGGACTCGATGAAATCAGAATCGATGATAGATCCGCCGATACCCATTGTTACAGAACCGATCTGCAGGTAGGATTTACCTCTCATGGATGCAGCTGCAACTGCTGCACGGCCGAATCTTAACAGTTTCTCTTTAACGTCTTCCGGAATGGATGTGTCGTCAGCTTCCTGAACGTCATGTCCGTAGATACCGAATGCCGGAAGGCCCTTCTGTGCATGTGTAGCAAGAACGGATGCCAGATATACAGCACCAGGTCTCTCTGTTCCGTTGAATCCCCATACAGCCTTGATTGTCTGTGGATCCATATCCATTGTCTCAGCTCCGTAGCACCAGCATGGTGTAACAGTAAGAGTGATATCTACACCCTCTTTACGGAATTTATCAGCACATGCAGCGCTCTCACCAACACGTCCGATAGTTGTATCAGCGATAACAACTTTTACAGGCTCACCGTTTGAATATTTCAGGTTCTCCTCGAAAAGTTTTGCTGCGGATTTCGCCATGTTCATGGTCTGGTCTTCCAGAGATCCTCTTACATCAAGAGCTCCTCTACGTCCGTCGATGGTTGGTCTGATACCGATAACCGGATAGCTGCCTACTAATCTGCTCTTTGCCATAGTAACAATTACCTCCTAGATTTATATTCACTATTATAACTTACATTTTTTCAGGTTCTGACAACTCCTGTCCGAACTATGTTTTTATTATACGATTGCATCTTGTAAATTACTTGTGTTATAATAGCAAAAAGCAGTACAATATTCACTTTTTTATATAAGTTCCTAAAAAATCTATAAAATTTATGAAAGAAGGGTTTTATTTTGCACGATCTTGGAAGAAATGAAGACAGGCTTCGGGGAACCTACGAATTTCCTTTTGAGTTTCACCATATTGACAGTACGCATCCCCGCTATGTCATGTCCTACCACTGGCATGTGGAATGTGAAATCATGCGGATACTCCAGGGCACACTTACCGTCACTTTAGACGAAAAAAGTTTTACAGCCAAAGCCGGAGATGTGATTTTTGTCAACAGCGGAGTTCTGCATTCCGGAATTCCTCATGATTGTATCTATCAGTGCATTGTTTTTGACATGAACATGTTTCTGAAATTTAATTCCGTCTGTACTGAATATATGCAGAAGATCAGCCACCAGGAACTTCTGATCTATCATCATTTTACTGAAAAACATCCGGACATTCAGAGATCGGTAAACTCTCTTTTTGATTCTTTCTGGCAGAAGAAACCAGGATACGAGCTGGTTGTGTTTGGACAATTTTACCACTTTTTCGGATTGGTTTTTGGTAATCATTACTACCTGGAAAGTCTGCGGAAAACCAGACGTGATTACAAACGTATCGTCCAGCTGAAGCAGGTGGTGGAATTTATCGAAAAGAACTATGCAAACCCTATTACCCTGCAGGAGCTTTCCGCTTCGGTCTCCATGTCTCCCAAGTATTTCTGCCGGTTCTTTTCCGAGATGACCCACCAGACCCCTATGGATTATCTCAACCGCCAGCGGATCGAACAGGCCTGCTGCCAGCTGGCCACCACCGATGACTCCATCACAGAGATCGCATACCGGAACGGGTTCAATGACCTGAGCTATTTTATCCGCACATTCAAAAAGTACAAGGGGATCACCCCTGGTAAATATAAGCGACGCTGAAATTATGACAAAAAGCAGGATCTCACACATATGGTGGATATCCTGCTTTTTCAGAAATTAAGCTGTTTTATTATTTCTGTGATTTCTCCTTTGCATCTGCTGTCTGTATGTAAACACAGCTTTTTCGGCCTGGCAAAGAACTGTCATGCCGGAACGGATTCCCGTTTCACAGACGGGCTATGTTCATGTCTTTTCTGAATACACGCTCCTCTTCTGTATGAGAAAAAGCCGGCAGGGCAGATTTTCTGCATGAAAAAAGCCGACGCAGATCGTGTAAGATCCTGATCACTGTTCACTCCATGACCAGCACCAGATTATGTCTTCATGAAAAGCGGATACGATCATCCACCTCACTGCTTGCTTCTGACCAACGGATATCTCATACGGTCGGTCCATCTACTCGAAGGGATTCCACGGCTGCATAGAACTCTGCTTGCGAAATGCCTGTACACCGCACCTGAACGTGCAGCAGAAAAAATGTCTCAGGAAAAAACAATCCGGCTGCTCCACGGCCGCCGGACGTTTCCTGCTTGTCTTATTCTAACAAATGCCTCTTTAAAATGCAAGAAATTTCAGAACATTTCGCTCTTCATTTTACGACGGCAAATGTCTCTTTCTTACAGATTTTGCACCGCATCGATAAACCTTTTTCCGTATTTTTCGTACTTGTGCCTGCCGACTCCTGTCACATTCAGCATTTCCTCCTCGCTTCCAGGTTTCAGAATGCACATATGGATGAGGGTTTTGTCGGAAAAGACCATATACGGAGGAATTTTTTCCTCTCTGGCGATCTCCAGACGAAGCGTGCGGAGTTTCTGGAAAAGTGGCTCATCCTCTTCAGACAGTTCACCAACCGCAGATTTGGGAAACCTGCTCCGTTTATCTTTTTTCTTCGTTTCCTGCTCTTTCGGCATTTTCATTGTGAGGGTATGATCCTCCTCCAGAAGCGATTTCGAAGAAGCGGTGAGTTTCACAATGGTATATCCGTCATCGGTCAGATGCAGATATTCCCGCAGTACCAGATAATTAAGGATCTGACGCAGCCGGTGCGCCGGGATCTTTGCACAGGCTCCATACTCCGGATTTCCATCCATATCGTACTGCCGGATCTTGGCCGTGGATGCGCCACGCAGAGTATCCAGTATCACATTCACACCGTATCTCTGCCCGCTGCTTTCCACGCACCGGACCATGGCCCTGGCTTCCCGGGTCACATCCTGCTCCTCAAACTCAGTCTGGCAGTTCAAACAGTTTCCACAGTAACTTTTTCCGTATTCGCCAAAATATTTCAGGATATACTCACGCAGGCAGTCATGGGTAAAACAGTAAAAAGTCATCTGCTTCAGCCTCTCCTGATCCCGTTCCCGCACCAGACGCCAGGTTGCCGCATCCAGCTCCTGGTTATCCTGCCCTCTCTCAATGAGATACTGGTTGGTGACCACATCTTTCCCACTGTAGAGAAGAATACATTCTGCAGGATCTCCGTCACGGCCTGCACGTCCAGCTTCCTGATAATAGCCCTCCATGTTCTTTGGCATATTATAATGAATGACGTACCGAACATCAGACTTGTCGATTCCCATTCCAAATGCATTGGTAGCTACCATCACATGACAGCGGTCATAGATAAAATCATCCTGGTTGTTCCGGCGTTCCTCATCAGAGAGCCCTGCATGATATCTGGTGGCAGTGATACCGTCCCGGATCAGTTTTCCGCAGACCTCCTCCACCATTTTTCTGGTCAGACAGTAGATGATCCCGCTGTCATCCGGATGCTCCAGTATGTAGTCGTGTACTTCCTTGTATTTATCTTTCGGCGTTTTTACCGCAAAGTACAAATTCTCCCTGTCGAATCCTGTCGTGGTGCAAAAAGGATCCCGAAGCCCCAGAAGCCTCGCGATATCTTCTCTTACCTCTTTGGTTGCCGTAGCTGTAAAGGCGCTGATCACCGGACGCTTTGGAAGCTGTGCCACAAACTCCGCGATCTTCAGATAACTTGGTCTGAAGTCCTGTCCCCACTGGGAAACACAGTGTGCCTCATCCACTGCGATCATGGAAATATCCGCACTCTGAGCAAAATCCAGAAATGCATCGGTGGTAAGCCGCTCAGGTGCCACATAGATAATAGGGTAACGTCCTGCTTTTGCGTAACGCAAAGCTGTAAAATACTGTCCCTGTGTCAGGGAGCTGTTTAGGTATGCCGCTGAAATTCCTGCCTGGTTCAGGCTCCGCACCTGATCTTTCATAAGTGAGATCAGCGGCGAGATCACCAGGGTGATTCCCTTCATCATCAGGGCCGGTACCTGATAACAGATCGATTTTCCTGCCCCGGTAGGCATTACCGCCAGGACATCTTTTTCTGCAAGAAGCGCATCGATCACCGCCTCCTGCCCTTCTCTGAAAGTATCATACCCGAAGTGGGTCTTTAAAATTTCCTGTTTCGTCATAGATCGACATGATCCTTTCTTCACAAAGCGGACAAAAGTATCCGCATTCACTGTGTAACTTTACACCAGATAACTGCTGTTTTCCGAATGTTTTATTTTAACATATTTCCGGATAAATTACCAATTGATACAAAAAAATCACAAAGTAACCTTTCCTGCACCTCCTGTTATAATGATATAAGAGAAAAAGTCTGGCACTCCGGCTCTGTCCGGAATATGAAAAAGGAGGTTTTGCCATGTGTAAAAGAAAAATAAAAACTGTGAAAGTACTTCTTTCCCTGCTGCTCTTTGCAGCCGTCATGTTTCAGATTCCCAGCGATGTACACGCCCAGGTTGAAACCATGACCACAAAACTTGCACTCTGTTCGAAAGCAGTATCTTACAGCTCTGCCGCAAAAGCATCCGCTGCGAAAAAAGCAACTGCAACTTTCCGTTCTTCCAAAACCACTCTGTGGGTCGGTCACAAAGTTACCATGCGTTCCCTTATCACTCTGAAGGGCGGCACCAGCCTGAGTATCAAAAGCGCAAAATCCAGCAGACCATCTGTTCTGGCAGTTTCCGGAAGCTATCTGGTCCCAAAAAAAGCAGGAACTGCCGTTGTCACCGCAAAATTAAACGGCGTCAGCCGCAGGATCACCATTACTGTATCTAAACTGGCTGCCAAACCTACTGTCAAAAATCTGAAAACCAGTGTTGTCGGTATCAAATATGGCCCGAATAACATGAAAACCTATTACACCCTGAAGTTTACCAATACTTCCGCGAAAACAATCACAACAGCAAAAATCCGAATTACCACAGGCTTCGGTATCTACGATCAGATGTACTGGACCAGAAATCTGACTCTGAATCTGAAGCCCGGAAAATCCATGACGAAAACCTATTTTATCCAGAATATGGTCCAGGCTCCGGAAAAAAGTGATATTTCCGTCAAGTGCCTGAAACTCAGCTGGAAATAGGCCAGTCCTCTTCCCATTTACCAGAATATCACCCGTTATTTGGTGTAGAGCAAATAGCGAAGCGGATTGCGAATATCCGCTTGACCTGGCATAAAAAAATCTGCAAAGACTCTCTGTCTTTACAGATTTTTTACGATTTATAAGTATATAGATTTTTCTTTTCTGTATCTCACAGCACTTCTTTCAGTACCTGCAGTCCATATTCTGCAAGGCTGTTATCCTCTTCTCCGGTACCACCGCTGATACCAAGACCGCCGATAATGGTATCGCCGACTTTCAGCGGTACACCGCCTCCGAATATCACGATATTATCGCTCATTTTTCCAAGGCCATAAAATGTCTGACCCGGCTGTGTCAGTCTGGAAAGCTCCATGGTGGACATCTTCACAGCAACAGATGTATAGGCCTTTTTTACGGCCATATCGAAACTTACAAGAAAAGATCCGTCCATCACATGAACCGCAACCGGATTTCCATCCGGGGTGCATACCGCAATTACGGAAGGCTTGTTTCTTCTGAGGGCTTCCTGCTCAATCTTCTCGATGAGACGTTTGGCAGAATCCAGTGTGATACGTCCCTGGATTCCCATACGCTTCAACACTTCCTGGATCATCGCTGTATTTGCTGCCATACTATCATTCTGTGCCATCGCTGTATTTCCTCCTGCTGTTGTTGTCACAGTCTTATCTTGCACATTAAAAGCCTGTACATCATTTTTCTGCGCCAGCTGTGGATCCTGTCCCCCTGCATTCGCCACTGATGCATTCGTCGCAACATTTGCAGTATTTTCAACTATTTCTGTCCCGGCATTTTCTGATCTCACAGCACCTTGAACACTTTCAGCAGCTTCTGCCTTCTTCTCTTTGATCTTCGCAACATCCACATACCTTGCCAGCACATAAAAATAATCTGACAGCCGGTTCATATATTTCTTGGCTCCGGTATCCGATCCGAACTTCACGCTGACAAGCGCAAGCTCTCTCTCAGCTCTCCGCGCCACAGCTCTTGTCACATCAACCTCAGCCGCAACTCTGGAGTCCCCCGGCAGGATTGGAAGTTTCTCCCCGGAAAAAATTTCTTTCATCCGGCCAATCTCTTCCTCCAAAAGCTCCGTCCGGTCTTCGCTGACCTTAAATTCTCTGTTATAAGGATCCGAAACCCCATCCGTAATTTTCTTCAGAGTCTCCGAAATCTTTTCCAGCATCCGGACAACATCCCCGTCACCAATCAGAGCCCTGACAAGTCCGATATGACTTACCAGCTCCTCAATAGACCCCATCAGACAAATCCGATCATCAGACTTGGAAACATTCTTCGTATGGGAAAGATCCGTCATCCCTTTATCACCATACCCGGTATAAACCTCCATCCAGCTCAACCTCCCAGAAACTCCTGATAAATAACCCAACCCATATCAGACCAATTTTACAATCCTCGACCTGCTACGCATTCCACACCACGATCATCCCGGCAAACCAGGCACAACCACTCATTACGCAAACGTAACACACACCACAATCATCCCGGCAAACCAGGCGCGGCGTTCACAAACGCGCCAGCCCCCGCCAAAACGTCACACATCCAAGGCGCCCACGGCGCCCCATCGGCACAACGTTCAACCCGGAACAACCGCAGCATACAGGCACAAGTCAATAACCTTCCGCCCGCCACAGTCAAGCACTCTAAAAAAAGCCCGAGGGGTGTGCAGAGGGGCCGCGGCTTTGCGGCCCCTTTGCGGTTTTCATCTTTTATCAAAAAGACCAAAGTTTAGTATAAATCTTAATAATATCCTCTTTCTTCGGTACACGCGGATTTGCCGCTGTGCAGGCATCCGCAAGTGCCATATCCGCCATCTTATCAACCGCTGCAAAATAAGCATCCGGTGTGATCGTCTTCATCTCTTCGATGGTAAGCGGGATATTCATCTCTTTCTGCATAAACTGAATCCAGTTTACAAGAGATCTGACACTCATAACTTCGTTATAATTGCTCAGTCCAAGAAGATGTGCAATATTGGAATATCTCTTTACTGCCGGAAGATATTCTTTCTGACTTCTGCTGCGTTTGTTGATATTTGCATTATATTCAACAATATGCGGCAGTAACATCGCATTAGCTCTTCCGTGAGGAATATGGAAAATAGCACCCAGCTGATGAGCCATACTGTGAGTAATTCCAAGACCTGCTGCATTGAAGGATAGTCCTGCCAGACAGGATGCTACATGCATTTTCTGTCTTGCATGCATATCATTACCATCAACATATGCACGGTAAAGATATACACCACAGATCTCAATGGATTTCTCTGCAAGTGCAGAAGTAAACTCATTGTGATTGATGCTGACATAAGACTCAATGGCATGAGTCAGAACATCCATACCTGTATCTGCTGTGATCGCAGGTGGAACACTGCGTACAAGTTCAGCATCCAGGATCGCCTCATCAGCTGTCAGGCTGTCTGAGATCAGCGGATATTTCACATGTGCCTCTGTATCATTTACAACTGCAAAAGAAGTAACCTCGGAACCTGTACCACTTGTTGTAGGAATGGCAACCAGTCCAACCTTTCCGTAATTGTTGATCTTCAGGGCAAACTCACGGATTGCCTTGGAGGAGTCGATGGCAGAGCCACCGCCTACTGCAACGATCGCTTCCGGCTGATACTGAAGGAATTTTTTGACTCCTTCGGCAATTTTTCCAACCGGAGCATCCGGAACAACATCACAGAAAATATCAAATTCTTTTCCACCTGCCTGAAGCGGTTTTGTGATCATATCGATCATTCCGCTTTTTACAACAAACGGATCTGTGACAACAAGGACTCTTTTGTATGGAATATCTTTCAGTCTTCCCAGGGCATCAGCTCCAAAATGGATGGCTGTTTTCATTTCAAATGTATTCATAGAAACTGCTCCCTCTCGTCATACCGAAACACAGTTCTCTTTTTTCTGCCTGTGTTCGGATAAAGTAAAGCGGATCTCCGCATTCCGCATACACTGCATGCTCATGAACACGATCGTTTCACGATATATGTTCAATCTATTTCGGGTAGATGCATTCGATCTTATGCCTGTTAAAATGATCCAGCCACTTTTCAGACGGTTTTTTGTCTGTGATGATCGTCTCGATATCCCGCAGCTGTCCTGCCACGGAAAAAGCAGTCTGATCAAATTTCGTGCTGTCTACCACCAGAATACGCATCTTTCCGGAATTGATCATGGCCTTTTTTGTTGTTCCAAAGGCTTCTTTGGATTCCATGATCCCCATATCCTCGTTTAATGCCTTACAGGAAAAAATAACCTTGTCCACATAGTAAGAACGGATCACTTCTTCGGTTCTGGCACCAAGAAAGGCAAGATACCCCTCCTTCATCACTCCGCCGGTGGAAATAATATTCCATCCGGATACATCAGAGAGCTCCAGAAGGATCTCCATGGAATTGGTGACAACGGTGAGACGTTCTTTTTCTTTCAGTGCCTTGGCCACAAAAACTGCCGTTGTGCTGGCATCCAGAAAAATATGATCTCCGTCATTCACCATGGAAGCAGCAATCTCCGCCATTTTCTGCTTTCCCTGTACATTCTGGTTTTTACGAATATTAAATGGTAAATCAATACCGACATCTTCGTTGATCACCGCACCGCCATAACTCTTTGTGGCAAGTCCTTCTTTTTCCAGCTTGTCCAGATCACGGCGGATAGTTTCTTCTGAGACATTGTAAAGCTGGCTTAGTTCACTTACAACAACCCTTTTCTCTTCCTGTAATTTCTCGAGAATCAGATTTCTTCTCTCTAACGCTAGCATAAGATGCCTCCTTTTCAGATGTCATTGCAGGGATATCCTTCAAAAGGATATCCCTCAGATATAAAGACAATATTAAAGGATCGTATCGATCATTCTCTTGTCCGGATGAGCGATCACTGAGGAATCCATATACATTCCTTTTTCAGCTACCAGCTCTTTTGCTCTTTCAATGGAAGCCTCTACTGCAGAAACCTCACCTGTAAGAAGCATGTAGGATTTACCGCACATACCCTTCGCGATACGAAGCTCGATCAGATCAACGATTGCTGTCTTTGCAGCCTGATCTGCTGCTTCGATGATGGATGCCGCATCATAGGTCTCCAGGATTCCCAGGGCACTGATCTCCTCAACCTGTGTGGTTCCGTAGATTGCCGGGAAAATGGACTCATGCGGATTGCCCAGTACAAAACTGTCAATGCATTTATCCTCGTATGTTGTTACTGCTGTGTCTACAGCAGCTTTCACTGCGCTTAAATCTCCGGTGATAATTGCAATATATTTTCCCGGACATACTGTCTGCGCCTCCACGATCTCTACTTCAGATGTCTTAACCATGGCATCTGCTGCAGTGATACCAGCTGGTGTGGTTTTAAACTCAATCATTCCGATTGCTCTACTCATTTTGTGCACGTCCTTTCTAATTTCTTGCAATTACAACATGGCGGTCTGTTACTTCTGTAACTTTTCCGCTGATCGTTGCATGGATTCCGACACTTAATCCCTGTGCAGGCTGTGCGATCATCTGACCTTCTGTTACCATATCGCCTACATTTACGATTGCCTGTGCCGGTGCACCAATATGCTGGCTTAAGAGAACTTTTACCTTGGATACATTTACAAGCTCTTCCTGAAGCGGTGCATCCTTGTCATATCTGGTAAGTCCCAGACGTGCCATCAGGCGCTCCTCAGGAACCTTGCGGTATTCTCTTGACTCCTGTACCGGTTTCGGCTGAACACCCTGAGGTGGTCTGATTCCGGCTTTACGAAGTCCGCCTTTCATATCTGCAAGCAGTGTTCTCGGAGCCAGGCTCTGCGGACACGCATACATCTCGCAGACACCACAGGAGCTGCAGAATGCAGAATTGATATAAGGATTTACATTTCTGAAATCCTGGTTTGATGCTGCCATCATGAACATTGCCGGATCGATCGGATGTCCCAGATTATGTCTCGGGCAAAGATCTGTACATGTGTGGCAGTGGCAGCAGATGGATGCTGCTCTCTTTAAATCTATGGAAGAAGTCCGCTGCTTCTTCATGACAATAACATGGTCCTTTGGAAGAACCAGGATTGCATTCGTTGTTTTTGTAACCGGATCAGAACCATTTCCGATACGTCCCATCATCGGGCCGCCTACGAAATATACTGGATCTTTCACAGTTGTTCCGCCTGCCTGGGCAACAACCTCTTCCAGTGTACATCCTAACGGAACTTTCACTGTAACAGGGTTCTCAACCTCTGCAACAACGGAAACATATTTGCTTGTGACCGGTTTGTGTTCTTCTACCGCGCGATATACATTGTAAAGTGTCTCTACATTGAATACGGCTACTCCCTGCTCAATAGGCAGTCCTCCTGGCCGTACCACGCGTCCGGTTGCCTCATAAATAAGAACAACCTCATCACCCATCGGATAAACCTCATCCAGAAGATGGATCTTAACCCTTGGGAATTCTTCGATATGCTGATTTAAGGCATTGATTGTCTGTACATAAGATTTTTTGATTCCGATGATGGCCTGGGAAGCTCCTACCGTCTCCGCAACCATATCGAATGTTTTCATGATCTCATATGCGTGCTTTTCCAACAACTGTCTGTGAAGTTTCAGTAATGGTTCGCACTCTGCACAGTTCATAAGAATGGTATCCGCTTTATCTGTCAGTTTCATGTATGTAGGGAAACCTGCACCACCTGCTCCGACAACACCATTCTCCTGCATAATTTTCTGTAATTCTTTGATATCCATGGCGTTACTCCAATCCTGCACCGTCATCTACGATTCCGACGATTGCGGCATCTACCGGTGCTGTTTCTACGCCGCAGCCTATTCTTGCTGCGCTTCCTTGTGCCACCAATACATACTCGCCGATTCCCGCACCGATGATATCGATGGCAACAATCTGGCTGTGCTCGGCTTTCATATGATGCACCGGCTCTACAATCATGAATTTATTTCCTATCAGTTTTTCACTTTTTCGTGTGGAAACAATGCTTCCAACTACTTTGCCTACGATCATATGAGCCTCCGTTTTTCTCCATATCCTCTGTTAGGGATGCCAGAAAGTGGCATCCCCAAAGGAGGAATATTATTTGATTATGGTAACTGTATTGCCTGTGGCAATTCTTGCTGCATTTGCTTCATCTGTATCAATATGCATTTCCAGTGTAAAGCTGTCATCTACACGGATCTTAACCTGATTAAAGATTGTTCCGCGCTCATTGTCCGCTTTAACAGAAACAATATCACCATCATGTACACCCGCAGCCTGGGCATCCTTCGGAGCCATATGAATGTGACGCATGGCCACAATACATCCCTCTTTCAGATAAATAGCACCTTTCGGTCCGACAATGGCGATCGGCGCGCTTCCGGCAAGGTCACCGGACATACGTACCGGAACCTTCATTCCCAGCTTGATCGCATCTGTTGCGGAAACCTCAACCTGAGATTTGCTGCGGACAGGTCCGAGGATTCTTACATTCTCGATCGCACGGAGCTTCAGTCCTACGATGGTAACTGTTTCATTGGATGCAAACTGTCCGCCCATCAGATCTTTTTTCTTGGTAAGCTGATAGCCTTCTCCGAACAGTGCCTCCACATGCTCCTGTGTCAGGTGAATATGTCTTGCGGAAACTCCGATAGGTACAACAAAACCATTGCCCTTGTCTTCGTTTTTGTTGATCGCATCGATCACCATTTTTGTGATCATTTCAATATTATTCGTTTCCAAGAGTACACCTGCTTTCTTTCGGTCTCATAACTGAAAACTGAAAAGCACCGGCCAGAAGCCTTAATGGCCCTTCGGCCGGTGCGTATCAGTAAGAATCAGTTGAAATTATTTAAGAACCGGAAGGATTTTCTCAACATCTATATGAGGTCTCGGGATTACGTGTGTAGCTACAAGCTCTCCAAGTCTGGATGCTGCTGCGCTTCCGCTCTCTACTGCAGATTTAACTGCTCCTACATCTCCACGAACCATAACAGTTACAAGACCGGAACCGATCTTCTCTGTTCCTACAAGTGCAACGTTAGCTGCCTTGCACATCTGGTCAGCTGCCTCGATAGCTGCTGTAAGTCCTCTTGTCTCAACCATTCCTAATGCTTCCTGTGTCATGATTATATCCTCCTTATGGATTGCTAATGCTTTATTTGTTCTGTTTACTTCTGACTTTTTTGGTGCAGCAGTTTATTTTTCGCTGCTGTTTTTGCTTTCCAGTGCTGTTTCCGGATTCTCTTGCTGTTTCTTTTTCCACCGGCTTGCACTCAGCTCAACCAGTTTGACGATTTCCTCGTGAGGATTGGCAATTACCGCATAACTGGCAGGTTTCTTGATTGCCTGCTCTACTGCCGCATTGACAGCTGCTGTAACTGCTGATACATCGCCTTGTACGATCAGGGTCACCAGTCGTCCGCCCAGCTTACGCTCCCATGACGCCAGCTCAACGTCTGCCGTTTTGCACATGATGTCCAGGGCATTGATCGCCGCAACCACACCTGTGATTTCTATAAATCCATATGATTTTCCCATGAGCGAACTCCTTAATTAATTTCTGTTCCTCTCAAAGCCTGAATTAGAGCTTCGGAAGAATTTTTTCTACATCTGTATGAGGTCTCGGGATCACGTGTGTAGCTACGAGCTCTCCAAGTCTGGATGCTGCTGCGCTTCCGCTCTCTACTGCTGCTTTTACAGCGCCTACGTCTCCACGAACCATAACAGTTACAAGACCGGAACCGATCTTCTCTGTTCCTACAAGCGCAACCTCAGCTGCTTTTGTCATTGCATCTGCTGCCTCGATTGCAGCTGTGAGGCCTCTTGTCTCAACCATTCCTAATGCTTCCTGTGCCATGATTCTATCCTCCTGAATCTTATCTTCGTTACAATTTTATCATATATGATTCCGCCACTTTTGTAAAGTAAACTTCGGAATCCGCTTAATCTTTATCCAGGGCGCTGATCTTCAGCATTTTCTGTGTACCTGGTTCCGGGTTGGGGATTATGTAATGCTGTACCACACCTGTCATGCTCTCTGCGACTTTCATGCCGGCTTCTACCGCTGCCGTGACATCTGACACGCTTCCGCGGTACTTGATGCAGACAAGAAGCGGTACTGGCAGGCTGTCCGCATTCGCCGGTTTATTCTTATCGAATACCTCCAGGTGGACATTTGCAGCCTTGCACCCGGCGTCAGCTGCCACAAAGGCTGTCGCAAGTCCGAAGACCTCCAGAATTCCTACAGCTTCTGCCATGTTGCTTCTCCTTTCCCGTTAAGGTTATTTGTTAACAATCGCGATCTTAAGACCTGTCATTGCCAGGTTTGTCTCAAGTGCCTCGTTGATCTCCTCAAGCGGGAACTTGTGTGTGATCAGCTCAGACATCGGAAGTCCGATTGCTTTTGCTCTCTTAAGGAAATCAAATGTTGTTGCATAGTCTCTCAGGTTGTATACCCAGGAACCAACAAGGTTGATCTCTTTGGAGCAGAGGTCGAAGTGCGGGTTAATGGTTGCGTCTCCACCGTTGATGAAGAAACCAAGCTCGCAAAGACCGCCGCCGTTGCGGATGAATTTATAAATGTTGGAATGTGCATGAGGATTTCCAGTACACTGGAAAGCGAAATCTGCAAGATGTCCGCCCTGAGCCTCTTTAACAGCCTCAGTAAGTGCCTCAATGCCTTTGAAATTCATAAAGTTTACAGTTGTGTTTGCGCCCATTCTCTTGGCAAACTCAAGACGTTTCTCATTTCCGTCTACTGCACAGATATTGTGAACGCCCATTGTATGGAGAACAGCGATGCAGATCAGACCGATCGGTCCGCAGCCCTGAACAACAACTCTGCTGTTGAATTTCAGGATTCCTGTTGTTTTTGCTCTCTCTACTGCATGTACAAGTACTGCACATGGCTCGATGAGGATACGGGAATCAAGATCCAGGTCGCTTACATTGAAGAATGTGGAACCGAATTTTCCGCCTCTGATGAAGATGTAATCAGCGAACCATCCGTTGAATTTTACATCGTCATCTGGAAGAAGTCCGTATACATCAGCGCCGCCTACGTTCTTCTTGTTAAGGTCGAACATTGTGATTTCCGGATCATCTTTGAAGATCATACATGTAACGATCTTGTCGCCGACTTTAACCGGTTTACCAGCTGTATCAACTTTAACGTTTTTACCCATTTTTACGATCTCACCGGTTCCCTCATGTCCGAGAACTACCGGGATAAGACCGAACGGGTCATTTTTGTACTCATGAGCATCTGTTCCACAGACACCGCATCCCTCAACTTTAACAAGGATGTCGTCGTCGCCAACTTCCGGAAGATCATACTCCTGAAGCTCAAAATGTTTCTTCTCTGTCATCATTGCTACTCTTGCTTTTTTCGGAATTGTGTTTCCTGCCGGAGCAGCCGGAGCGCTTGGTGCAGCAGCTGCTGCCGGAGCGTTTCCTGTCATGCCGGAGAGAACCTGTTTAACGATTTCTTCGATATTTACATTGTTCATATCCATGATTTATGTTCCTCCTGATCAACGAATGCAAAGGCTGTCTGTCATTACGCAGCGTCTTCTCTTTGTGAATGTGCTTGCGCTTGTAAGTCCCTCACCTGTACGGCTTGCGATGGTAAATGTACAGAAACCTTCTCCTCCGAATCCAAGTGCGGAATAGGACGGGCCGTTCTTTACAAGGATCGCGGTATCGATTGCTTTCGCATATTTTGTAATGTTATCGATATTCTTGGAATGAATATGTGCGGAATGACGGTTGCCATGCTCAAGCCATACAGCCTGCTCTACAGCATCGTCGAAATCCTTTGCTCTTACGATTCCGAGGATTGGCATCATAAGCTCTGTTGTGATAAGCGGATGTTCCTTCGGTCCCTCGAAGATGATGCAGCGGGTATTGGCCGGTGCCTGAACTCCGATCATGGAAAGAAGGGTCTTCGCATCACGTCCTACACATTTACGGTTCAGCTTGCCGCCTGCAAGTACAGTCTCAACAAGTTTGTCCTGCTCTTCCTTGGATGCAAGGTAGCAGTCATTCTCTGTAAGCATGTAGTGCATTAACTCATCAACTACGGAAGATACTGCAACAACTTCCTTCTCTGCGATACATGGAAGGTTGTTATCGAAGGTACATCCGTTTACGATATCCTGTGCAGCCTTGCGGATATCAGCAGTATCATCAACCAGTGCCGGCGGGTTACCTGCTCCTGCACCGATGCCTCTCTTACCGGAGGAAAGAACCGCTGTTACAACACCAGGGCCTCCTGTTGCTGCGATCAGATGGATATCTTTATGTTTCATCATGATATTGCTTGTCTCAAGAGTTGGTTTCTCAACTGTGACAGCAATATTGTCCGGGCCGCCTGATTCCAGGGAAGCCTCGTTCAGAAGATTGATTGCATAAATAGAAGTTTTCACTGCTGCCGGATGCGGATTGAATACTACTGTATTTCCTCCTGCCAGCATACCCATTGTGTTGCAGAGAACTGTTTCACTTGGGTTTGTACATGGTGTGATCGCACCGATCACGCCAAACGGTCCCATCTCGATCAGAGTCAGTCCTCTGTCTCCGGACCATGCAGTTGTTGTGATGTCTTCGGTACCAGGAGTCTTATCTGCTACCAGGTGATGTTTGAGGATCTTATCTCCTACATTACCCATACCAGTTTCCTCAACACCCATACGTGCCAGTACTTCCGCATTCTCTTTGATCTTCTTGCGGATGCAGGTGATGATCTTCTCTCTCTGGTCCATAGACATTGTCTTAACTACCTGCTGAGCCTTTTTGGCTGCCTCGATAGCATCATTCATATCCTTGAAAACGCCATGTTTTCCGGCCGGAGCATCTGCAATCTGCATCTTTGCCATAACTTCCTGTACAATTTCCTGTACCATATTCTCACTTATTGGCATGAGATTGTCCTCCTTAATATTCCGTCAAAAAATTATTTCAGGCCAAGCTGAGCCATAACCTGTTTTGTGATCTGAGCAACGAGTTCTGCATCGTTGTTTGCAGCAGCCGGAGCCTCACCCTGAGGATCAGCAGCGCTTGTTCCGCAGTCTTTTCCAACGAAATCATACTGATATCCCGGGAACTGTTTGTAGTCCTCGCTGTGGCATGCGCCGCCGCAGTTGTGGCAGTTCTTTCCATCTTTGTTCAGGCAGAGGTTTGCCGGATGTTTTCCAGGCATACCGAATTTACGACGGATCGCATAGAGTTTCTCGATGTTCTCTTTGTCGAATTCCTTCGGGCCGCCAAGAAGTTTGCTCTGATACAGAAGCTGTGCGTAGAACTCTACAGACTCCATCTTCATGTATGCAGCGTTAAGGTCTGTGCTCCATGTAAGTGCTCCGTGGTTCTCAAGAAGTACTGCATCGAAATATGGAAGGTATTTCTCAAGGTTATCCGGGATCTCCATTGTGGAAGGTGTACCGTACTCAGCGATCGGAACACATCCAAGAGCGATAACTGCCTCTGGCATGATCGGCTGTGTAAGTGGAATACCTGCGATTGCGAAAGATGTAGCATAAATTGGATGAGCATGTACAACAGATCCTACATCCGGTCTCTTCTCATATACTCTCATATGCATCTTGATCTCAGATGATGGTTTGAATCCCGGGTTAGCCTGGATTACATTACCCTTGCCATCTACTTTACAGATGAACTCTGGTGTCATGAAACCTTTGGATACACCTGTTGGTGTGCAAAGATACTCATTCTCTGCTACTTTAACGGAGAAGTTTCCGTCGTTAGCTGCAACCATGTTACGGTTGTAGATTCTTTTACCGATGTCGCAAAGCTGTTTTTTGATTTCAAACTCGTTTACCATGCTTAATTTCCTCCTTGAGCATTGGATTGCACTATTTTGTTTCTGAAAACATTTTACTCCATACCACAAAATAAGTCAAGGGCAATCCGTTGTTTTGTGTTGGTTTCTTGTTGTTTATTATGTTGTTTTTATTGTTTTTTATGTTGTATGTTTGCAGAGGATCTTTTCTCTTTAATCCCGTGTTTCTCAGCCGCCAATCTGACAGTCCAGACCGCATACCGCATGCACCGCGTTCTTTAACATCTGCATATGTTCTACTGTCGGCGGAAGAATTCCTTCCATTAAATAAGGGCGTCCAAGTCCTTCATATTTATCCTGTCCCAGTCTGTGGTAGGGAAGAAGATGAATTTTGTTTACGCCCGGAAGGGATGCCGCAAATCTGGCGATCGCCTGGATCTCTTCCACAGAATCATTGAATGTCGGAATAACCGGAACACGGATCACCAGTCTGGTTTTTCCGTAGAGCGCAACTTTCCTTGCATTTTCCAGCATCAGTCCGTTAGCCCTTCCTGTAAACTCCTTATGTTTTTCCTGGTTCATATGTTTGATATCCATCAGATATACATCCAGGTAAGGAAGAACCTGTTCGATCTTTTCCCAGGGAGCACATGCCATGCTCTCTATTGCGGTATTAATACCACGTTCTTTTGCCGCACGGAGAAGATCTCTGGAAAAATCCGCCTGACACATACATTCACCACCGGAAAGGGTAATTCCTCCTCCGGAGCGATAATAATATGCGCGGTCTTTCTCCACTTCCTCGATCATCTCGCGAACTGTCACATCACGGCCGATCACCTTGTCCTCACCCAGAACTTTCATGTTCTGGATCCGGTACTCCTGTGATTCCGGATTGCAGCACCAGCGGCAGCGAAGAACACATCCTTTCAGGAACACGATGGTACGGATACCCGGACCATCGTGTACTGAATATTTCTGAATATCAAAGATCCTGCCCTTTGTATCCAAATAGTCCATAATTACCTCTTAATTCCTTGCGTCTGCTGCGCGTCCCCGGTTAAAATCCCTGCTCTGTTCTTCGGATGATATCATCCTGCAGAGATCTGGAAAGCGTAGTGAACAGTGCACTGTATCCGGCAACACGTACAACCAGATGTTTGTATTTCTCCGGATGTTTCTGAGCATCCAGAAGTGTCTCTCTGTCGACAACATTGAACTGCATGTGCATACCCTTCTGATCAAAGTATCCACGGATCAGTGCTACAAATTTCTCCAGGCCCTCTCTTCCTGCAAGTGCAGACGGATGGAATTTCTGATTGAACAGTGTTCCGTTGGATACGATAAAGTGATCCAGACGGGATACGGAAGTTGCTGCTGCTGTCGGGCCCTTCACATCCTTGCCTGCTGACGGAGAAACACCATCTGCAACTGGTGTATGTGCATAACGGCCATCCGGTGTAGCACCGGTCTGTCCGCCAAGGGGAACATTTGCGGATACCGGATAAAGTCCGGCCTGATAATGTCCGCCTCTCGGGTTTTTGTATTTCTGAAGTGGTTTTGTGTAAGTATAGGCAACATCTCTTGCAAAATAATCCACATCCGGAATATCGTTTCCGTATTTCGGAACTTCATCGATCAGTTTGTGGATTTCTTCAAATCTTGCCTTTTTCTCCGGAGATGGTTCTGCCCCAAGCGCTGCTGTCATAACAGCCTTGGCTGTCTGCTCATTTACACCGATGCCATTTTCCTGAAGCTTCTGCATTACAATTGTAGTAATATCTGCTGCAGACTGTGCATCAATACCCTTGCCATAGTTCCATGCCAGAGCTTCCTTCATCTCTTCCATGGTAACTTTCTTTTCTTCATAAACAAGTTTACGGATCGCATACAGAGAATCTGCCATGTTTGCAATACCAAATCCCTGAGGGCCGGTAAAGTTATAAACAGCGCCTCCCTCCTGAACGGATTTACCACGTTTCATGCAGTCATCCACCATACAGGAAAGGAATGGAAGCGGACACCTCTCAGCATGTGCCACGTCAATGGCATTGTCTGCATTTACAAGCAGGGAAATAAAATATTCCATCTGTTTCTTATATGCGTCATAAAACTCATCAAAGGTCTTCATCTCTGTGACATCGCCTGTCCTGACACCGATCTGGACTCCTTTATCCATACCATTGGAGAAAACCATCTCAAGCGGGCGGCACATATTGAAGAATGCCGCATCATGCCAGCCGTCTGTCTTACCGGCTTTCTGCGGTTCTACGCATCCAATGATGTTATATTCCCTGGCATCTGCAAGAGAAAGTCCTCTGTTCTGCAGCGCCGGAATGATAACCTCATCATTATAATAAGCCGGAAGTCCGATTCCTGTTCTTGTAAGCTCTGCAGCTTTGATCAGGAATTCATGTGGAGATCCGTTCCATACTCTTACAGAAAGAGACGGTGCCGGAAGATGCACATGCATGGATGCCTGAATACACATAAAGGAAAGATCGTTGGTCACATCCTCACCGTCTTTATTCTGGCCGCCTGCGATCAGGTTCTGGAAAAGGCTGTAGCCTGCAAAACCTTCTGCTGATGCAGCATCACGGCATTTGTTCAGATCGTTTAATTTTACCCAGATACAGTCCATCAGTTCCTGAGCAAACTCTCTGGTAAGATTACCTGCCTCCATATCACTCTTGTAATACGGATACATGTACTGGTCAAAACGTCCCGGTGAAATGGAATGTCCGCTGCTCTCCATCTGGATCAGCTGCTGTACGAACCAGAAAGACTGGCAGGCTTCATAGAAATTACGGGCACCTTTCTCCGGCACACGTGTACAGTTGGACGCAATCTGGAGAAGCTCCTGTTTTCTGGTCGGATCCTGACACTGATATGCCATCTGCTCTGCAAGCTCTGCATAACGATGCGCATAATCAATAACAGCCTGGCAGCTTAAGATCACTGCTTCCAGGAAACGTGACTTCTTCGCATAATCACCATCTCCCACATTACTTTCATCCAGTTCTTTCTGTGCTTTGGCAATGATACCCTCATAACCAATTGCCAGAACTTCCTCATATTTAACCGTTACATGTCCTACACCATTGTAGAAATAATTTCCCGGTGTAAAAATGTTGTGGTCAATGGCAAGGATCGCTTCCGGAGCCATATAGGAAGTCGCAAGCTCGCTGGTAGTCTTACCCTTCCAGTATTTATGTACCTCCCGAAGATCCGCCTTGGTCTCCTCCGAAATATAAAATGGATCAGCAGTTCTGGTAGCCACCGTATCCAGTTCATCCTCCAGCCACTGGAAAGAATACTCCGGGAATGTCTGACATCCTCTTGGTGCCAGGGTGCTGCTTCCGACGATCAGTTCCTCATCACGGATGATGATCGGAATGTTATGCAGGATATGGGCAAAAGCCTTCGCTCTGCGTGTGATGATCGGCTCGTCTTCAGTTTCCTTGTAGGACTCTGTGACCAGTTTCGCTCTGGCAGATTCGATCACCGGCATCTTGGCATAAAGATTATCCACAAGATGTGTGATCCTGTCTGTTTTCGGGATATCTGCTATATGAAATTTCTCCATGATTCTCCTTTCTCATAACCGGTTGTTTCTGGTGATCTGTCTGCCTCCACGCTTCCAGAACCGCTCCTGTCCGGCTATGTGCTCATGTAATTTCATTATACCTTACCCCCTGTTTGATGTCAACGAAATCCAACATGTGTTTCTTGCTGTTTTTGTGGTTTTTATTGGGTGAACCCCGTTGGTTCTATTTGTTTTTCGTGTTTTTATATTTTTCTCTATTGACTTTGTTTTTCTGTTCTGCCATACTTGGATTTATATAGAAATTCCTTTAGTCAAGCGGATATTCCGTCACATGTTCATGAACAGTAAAAGAGGTGTAAATTTATGTATCTTTCTGATATGCATACACATTCCATCGCCAGCGGCCACGGCACGGAATGCACCATCACCAATATGGCCCGGGCAGCCGCAGGGAAGGGCCTCCGGCTTCTCGGAATCACAGACCACGGTCCCGGAACTCTGGCTGCCGGAACTTCTTCCTATTTCCGGAGCCTTACCTATTCTCCGAAAAAACATTTCGGAGTAGATCTGCTCTACGGAATCGAACTGAATATTCTGGACCGGAAGGGAACTGTAGATCTGGATCAGGAATTATTATGTAAACTTGATTATGCCATCGCAAGCATGCATACCTGGAACTACCGTCCCGGTACCAGAGACGAGAACACAGAAGCTTTTGTCAATGTCATGAAGAATCCCTGTGTCAAAATCCTCGGTCACAGCGACAACACCCATTATCCGGTAAATTATGATGTTCTTGCCCGAACTGCCAGAGAAACCGGAACAATCTTTGAAATTAACGAAGCTTCCCTGGCTCCATATGGCTACCGTGGTGATACCAGAGAAAACTGTTATGAGATTCTCCGCTGCTGCCGCAAATATCATCTGCCGCTGCTGCTCTCCAGTGACAGTCACGGTCCGGAACACATCGGTGATTTTACCTGTGCTGCTGAATTTGTTCATCAGGCCATGTTCCCGGAACAGTTGATTCTGAACAATCAGCTTCCAAGATTGAAGGTATTTCTGCAGACCAGATGATCTGGTAAAACAGTAAGATCGAATATACATAAAATGTATCCGAATACACATTCATGTTTGACTCACAACCAAAAAAGCTAGCTCGGACACATTTTACCATGTGTCCGAGCTAGCTTATTATTTCGGGTTATATTATATTTTCTTTATTATCATTTCTCATCTGCCTGAGAATTCTCTCTCTGCTTTCTTATCATATCCGCAAGTTCCTGATATTTTCCTGTGATATATCCATAATTCTCTCTTCTGTGAGGAAGTTTACACGCAGTGCAGTCCTTGATTCCGCTTTCCGTAAAATGGAAATTACCACCGCATTTATCTCCCAGTGCATACAGCGGACAATAACAGAACAGGCAGTTAAAATTTTCCGGATCTGCTCCTTTATGGCATGGAAAATACTCGCATTTTTTGTGGCTGAAATAGGAATATTCTTTTCCCTCCCAATATGGTTTCTCCATGGTTCTTATCTCCTCCCGGATCATGCACTCTCTTAATTTTTCCGTAAAAAAAGAGGTAGCGATCCCACCCCGGGGTAGAAATATAATCCGTTCATGAGTGCGCGGAGGGAACGAATGTATCCGGAGTAGTATCGCCTGCCATTTAATCATGTATAATTCATATGAACAGGCGCATTCCATAAAAAAATGCCTACTCTCGTAAAAAAGTAGACAACGTCCCAGGGGTGCGGAGTCCCTGAAATGGTTGTTACACTTTACACGGAAGTTTAACCTCGCCATAACAAGCAGGTTTCCTGGCTCCGGGATCATGGCTCGTCTCTCCTTCTCATACATAGGTACAATGGATTCTGAGATTCGCTCCTCCGTTACAGTGACCGGATCGCTCAGGTTTCTCACCTGATTCCCTTTTCTGCTGGCTTCTGATAATCCATGACTGTCAGATGCCCTCAGCACTTGCTATGTTCAATATGGAATTATACTGACATTATAATAACACCCTGTTAATTATATGTCAATACTGTTTCAGATTTTTTTGATATAAATTCACTGTTTCCTTATAAGAAACAGCCTGGCGGAATATGCCGCCAGGCTGTTCAATATCTTCATCTTAATAAATTTTATATGGTTCGTGATTATACAAGACGTCTTACAGAGACAATCGTTCTGTATGTCGCATCGTTACTGATCTTAATACCATCCTGAGAATTGGATGCATGTACGATCTGTCCATTGCCCATGTAAATAGCCACATGTCCACCATAGCAGATCAGATCTCCTGGCTGGGCATCTGCATAAGATACCTCAGTACCTGCATTCTGCTGCTCATAGGAAGTTCTCGGAAGGCTTACGCCAAAGTTGGCATATACACTCTGTACAAAACCGGAGCAGTCTGCACCATTGGTAAGGCTTGTTCCGCCCCATACGTATGGATTTCCAACAAACTGTGTCGCATAATCTACAACAGAAGAACCTGAGCCACTGTAGGAAGAAGAGCTTCCACTGTCAGAAGAAGTATCTTCGGAAGTATCTCCGCTGTTATCATAATCCGCGTCTGTATTGGCTTCTGCATCGTCTGTGTTGGTATCTTCTGTTTCATCGCCTGTTATGGCATTACCGTCTTCATCATACTGAGTATCATCGTTCTCTCCATCTGCTGTGTCTGTATCTTCATCCACATACTCAGTATCATCTTCAGCAGCGTCCTCGTCTGTATTTACGATCTCATCACCGTTCTCATCATACTGCACATCTTCTTCGCTGTCAGCTTCTTCATCCTGCTGCGCCTGTGCTTCTGCTTCTGCACGGGCCTGTGCTTCTGCCTCTGCCTGTGCTCTTGCAGCTGCTTCTGCTTCTGCCTGACGTCTCGCTTCCTCTTCTGCCGCGATACGCTCTGCCTCCAGACGCTGAAGCTCTGCTGTCTGCTCTGCAAGAAGGTTCGCATAGTCTGTAGCCTGCTGCTGTGCATAAGCGATCTCATTGTCATAATCCGCAGATGTGGCACGCTTCTCATCCAGCTGTACCTGCAGATTCTGTGACTCAGCCTCGTACTCCTGCTTCATTCCCTCAAGTTCTGCCTTCTCCTGTGTATACTGAGCTTCCAGGTTGGCAACCTGCTGAATGGTATTGGAATACTTCTCAAGGCTCTTTCTGTCCTGTTCATATGTCTTCTGTGTGTACTCAGCTTTCGTGAGAAGATCTGACAGGTTCTCTGCATTAAGCATCATCTGGAACCATGCATCATCTCCACCTTTCTCATAGAGATACTGAATACGCTTCTTCATTGCCTCATACTGCTTGGTCTTGGCATTCTTAGCCTTCTCAAGGTTCGTCTGGGTAGAAGCAATATCAGCTTCTTTATTAGAGATGTCTCCCTCCAGTGTCTGGATTGAAACCATCACGTTTACAAGATTGGCATCAAGAGTGGAAATTTCGCCTTCAATCTGTGATTTCTGTGCGGAAAGATCATCCAATCTGGAATAAGTCGCATTCAGCTGTTCATTGGTTGCATCCATTTCCTGCTGAAGTGCTGCCTCATCTTCTCTTGTTGCGCTTACGCTGACTACCTGTGCTCCGCTGATGATGAGCGCCAGTGTCAGACATAATATTCTTTTCTTCATGACTGTTCACCCTCGCAATCTGATTCTGAATTCTGATTTATCCGACAGTTCTCTGTGTCTGTCGTTTGTTTACTTGTCTCTGCTGTTATTTCATTCTCAGCAGTTCATGTAATATTTCTGCAATATCTTGTTCCAATCTTTTTATATATTAACACAGTGTTATTTGGATTGCAAGGTTTTTCTATCAATTAGTTTAAAACTTTGTAACATTTATTAATTATTTTGACATTAAAAAAGAGAGAACCTTGCATTTTCGGTTCTCCCTTTTGGTTGATTCAATAAAATTTTTTGATATTTCTGTTGCAGCCTGTTTTTAATTGAACAGATCTGCAAGAATCTGATTTGCAGTCTTCTTCAGGTATCCATCCGGATCAGAAAGTGTGCTTCTGTTCCATCTGAAATATGCTCCATTACGGATGTAATTACCGCTGGACTCATGGTAATCATATTTGGATACGCCCGGATATTTTGCCATATAGGTTTCTGCAAGCTTGATCGCCTGGCTTCCGTAAGTTCCGTTAGGTGTCGGTGTTCCGGAAATCTGAACGCCTGCATTCGGCGTACAGTGCAGAATCACAACACTCTTATCTGCGCACTGACCAAGAACCATCCATGTATGTCCATCGTTATATCCGATATCTCCAGGATAAAGTTTCCAGTTTGAACTTGACAGCGTTGACTGGGAAATGATCCTTCCCATTCCCCTGCCAGAATACAGGGAACCGATATCTCCGGAAACAGTTGTATAATTCACTCCACCTGATTTACTCTGCATGATCTGGTATACAGACCATCCTACATAACCGGAACAGTCAAGGCCCTTCTGTTCTGTAGATTCACTGAGGTCCATATAGTTTCTGTAGTTATAAGAACTTGAATTATTATCATACCACTGTTTCCACTTGGAGCTTACACCTTTTCTGGTTGCATCTGACCAGTTATGTCCACCGCCCCATACATAAAGCGTCTGTCCTACCGGTTTCAGGGCATTGGCCAGGAAATTTTTGATCGTCCTGGAACTTGAAGGAGTTGTTGTATTCGGATTGCTGCCGCTGGACTGAAGAACTCCGGAACTGCTGAATGTGTACTGCACTCCGTCAATGGTCTTGGTTCCTGTAGCCATAACACCGGTAGACGGGTCAAAATAGTATTTCACTCCGCTGGTAATATTGGACACCCATCCGGTGGCCATAATGCCTTTGGACTTCTTTGATTTATAGAAATAATATGTATAGCTTCCAATCTTCCTGAAGCCTGTATACATAGCACCTGTGCTCGGGTCAAAATAGCGTTTCTTCGCTGTCGATGTTGTTGCCCAGCCGGTGGCCATAAAGCATTTGCTTGTAAAATATCTGGTCACGTTCTTGGAATCTGTAAGAAACGTACTCTTGGCTGCAACACCATTGCCGCTGTAGAAATAATATTTCTTATTGCTGATGGTTGCCCACTTGGTTGTCATATAACCGGTAGACGGATTAAAGTAACGGGTATTCTTCTTGCTGTCTGTCAGCCAGCCTGTTGCCATATAGCCCTTAGCTCCATTGGCATTATAGAAGTAGCGTTTACCCTTGCTGTCCTTTGCCCAGCCTTTTACCTGAACTCCTGTAGAGGCATTGAAGTAATACTTCTTTCTGTTCAGAGTAAGCCAACCTTTTACTTTCTTTCCATTTTTGTAGTAATAGGACTTCCCGCCTTCTGTTTTAAAACCATTCTTGGTTGCCGCCTGTACATCCGTTACAGTTGTGTGTACAGTCGCTCCGGCTGCAAAAAACATCAAGATCAAAAAAAGTCCCCAAAGTTTCCATTTTTTGCTTAATTTTCGCATACATACCTTCCTTTGATAGATAATTGATATTTACTATTTATGAAGTCCGGCTGATCGTTGTCTGCACTGCCCATCCTGTGAGCGGTAAATAAAACGTGCAATTCATTACAATTCTGTTACAAATTTACGTCCATATTATATACCATTCTTTATCTCCCGTCAACTCTTTCCCGTTTTTTCCCTCTCCAATCTCCTTTTCCGCACAGGAAAAATCCCGATTCCAGGATTCTTCTTCCTGTGCAGGCACCTTCATCAGCATAAAAAATCCCCGGATCATCAGGTATATGCGCTGAATATTCCGGGGATCTGATATTAATAAAAAATGTTACTTCCTGTAACAACTCTGTTACAGAGAATTTCCTACAGGAATTTTTTGCGAAGTTCTGCTCCGTCAAGTGCACTTAAATATGCCGGTGCAACATCAAATACAGTTTTGCATCCCTTCTGTCCTTCCTGGTTCATGCGATATGCAGCTCTTGCATAAGCAACGATAACGGAAGATGTGAACTCCGGATTGGAATCCAGTTTCAGGCTGTACTCGATCACATGGCTGTTCTCATCATTCCATCCTGTTTTTCCGCTGCGGATCACAAAACCACCATGTGGGATTCCGCTGTGGTCACGGTTAAGTTCTTCCTGGGAAATAAAGTGTACCGTTGTGTCATACTCATCAAAGTAGTTCGGCATAGTCTTGATCTCTTCTTCGATACGCGCAAGATCAGCACCTTCCTCAGCAACTACGAAGCACTCTCTTGTATGTTTCTGACGTGTGGTAAGCTCTGGATTTTCTCCGTTTCTTACTGCCTCAAGTGCTGCCTCTACAGGGATTGTGTACTGTTTTGCGTCTTTTACGCCTTTGATACGGCGGACTGCATCAGAGTGTCCCTGGCTGACACCTTTACCCCAGAATGTATAATCGTTTCCGTTTGTAAGGATGGCATTTGCATACATACGGTTCAGTGAGAACATTCCCGGATCCCAGCCTACAGAGATGATTCCTACATGACCAGTTTCCGTTGCTGCCTTGTCAACATTTGCGAAATGCTCTGGAATTCTCTTATGTGTATCAAAGCTGTCTACAACATTGAAGTATTTCACATATTCCGGTGTCTGAACAGGAAGATCTGTAGCACTTCCTCCGCAGATGATCAGGACATCGATCTCATCTTTCAGCTTCTCTGCGTCGTTTACAGAATAAACTTTAGCAGTCTCTGTAAGGATCTTTACTGCTTCCGGGTCACGTCTGGTAAATACTGCAACCAGCTCTGTATCCGGATTGTGTTTGATCGCGCACTCTACACCGCGTCCAAGATTTCCATAACCTAAGATACCAATTCTTATACTCATAACGATTTCCTCCTCTTTTTCCCGGCAGATACATTGATGCAAAACATTCTGCTCCGCTGCACGCTCATGAGCGCAGCCACTTCGCGGTTTGCCTTACAAACATGTTCTGCCCTATCTATCGCAAAACGGATCTGCAGGATCCGCCTTACAAACATACTCAAAACGGATAGTTATCCTCCGCATCAGCAGCAGAAAATACCACCCGGCCAGCACATGGCACAGGCCATAGTCCGGCAGCAGGCATCACACATATCTCCACCTGCTGTCGGCATTCCTCCAAAAGGATCCTGTTGCTGCTGGTACCAGCCACCGCCGCCCTCCATTCTCTGAAGGATCATGCGGTACTGCACATTATCAGGCTCCTGTCGGACTGCTTCCCGGATCTGATCCAGAGCCGTCACATTATTGCCAAGTCCCATATTGGCCATGGCAGCCAGATAATACCACTCGCCATTTTTCTGGCCAAGAGAATTCAGGACATTCATAGCCTCCTGATAATGGCCGCTCTGCACATAATTGGAAGCAGCACGTCTTCGCATGCTCTCTTCATCCTGATAGGTACTGGAACCTGCACTTCCATAGCCGCCAAAACCGCCGTAATTTCCATAGCTGCCATACCCATTTCCCGAAGCACTTCCGCCATACTCCCGCTCTTTCATGATCTGTTCGTACGCCTGCTGTACTTCCTTGAATTTCTCTTCTGCCTGATCTTTATTCGGATTATTGATATTGGCATCCGGATGATATTTTCGGCTGAGCTTCCGGTATGCCTTCTTTATTTCATCATCAGATGCGTTTCTGGGAACTCCCAGCACACTGTATGGATCTAACATTTCTTTTCTTTCTCCCGTTCTTCCCTGCGTTTCTGTCCGATGGCTGTGAAGCGGCACCAGACGCCGGAATATAAAATATTTCGAAGGATATCACCATATCGGATCACGGGCATTCTTTCAAATTCCCTGCAGCTTTCTGCCAGCATCATTGTAAGCATCCGGCGTATCTCTTCCTCGAACCCTTCCATCTTATATTTTTTAAGGAACGGATTGTAATTTCCGTTTTCTGCATCTTTTTCCACATCGTCATAAGCATCCAGGATATAAATAAACTTCCCGAGATAAAATCCCATCCGCCGCAGCGAAGATTCCCACACATCCTTACGGAACGCAAAGACCTCCTCCATGATCCTTCCGGAGCACCCGGCAACACGGTCCACATCGGTTTCTCCCTGTTTTTCCAGACTGGAAAGTTCCATAAGAGCTTCCTTTATCCTGCGGATCTTCTCCGGATAATGAGCCATATGTTTCTCTCCGCCGGTCTTAAGAAGTCTGGCGTATGCGTAACGCAAAGGTTTATGCTCATCCTGCCAGTCATCCATGCATTTATAATATGAAAGGATCACATTCATATCCGCACAGTATTCCGTAATTGCATTCCGGCGCACAAGCTGTGGTTTCAGAGGATGGACCGCACACCTTGAAGTTCCCTTCTGTGTAGGTGGTTCATATACTCCACTCAGCAGAAGGACCACAAAGGTCATATCATAAGTCAGTGAGATCTGTCCTGGTATGCCATATCTTTCCCTCAGTTCTCTGCAAAGTCCGCAGTAAAAAGAACGGTACATATCAAAATCTTTAAATTTGATCTCCGGTTTATTAACTGTCACATATCCGAACATTTCAGCTCCTCTTTACGAATTTCGTGTGGCATTTCGGACATTCGATCTCTATCTTGCCTTTCCCCCTGGGAATACGGACCTTCTGTCCACAGCCCGGGCAACTGTAAATATGGTGCGTTTTTCTTTGTTTCATCAGATTTTTTTCTTTATTGAAACGAAGCCGGAACTTCGATGTCATCTGAAGATATTTCTGGTTCTCCGCATAACGCTGCTGAATATTTCTGGAAAAAATACGAAAATACGCATACACGATCGCCGCAATTCCCAGAAAATCAAAAATGCTGCCCAGATTTCTGTTGAACATGGTGATAAACATAGTCAGAATGATCAGCACCAGTGCGGCTCCCATGGTAAACCTGGAAAGTTCATCCACTCCGTAGCGTCCCTGCATAAACTTGTTAAATTTGTCTCTCATAGAATCTGCATCTCCTTTTTACTGCCGGTATTACTGTTTCCGCCTCTTCAAAAAGAATGCGCCGAAGCTGTTACCGGTCATTACATACCTGGAAAATGTAGAATTTAAGATAATAGGACTCATCTGCCGACCAGAGGATCGGATGATCCGGTGCCTGTGTACGATACTCTACCTGGCGAAGTCTCTTGTGTACATTCTTCGCAGCCTGACCGATCGTCTGTGTAAACAGCTCATAGGTCATGAAGTGAGAGCAGGAACAGGTTGCAAGAAAACCGCCATCTTTTACAAGACGCATAGCTCTTAAGTTGATCTCACGATAACCTTTTACCGCATTTTTTACGGAACTTCTGGATTTCGTAAATGCCGGAGGATCCAGGATCACCACATCAAATTTCTCTCCCTTCTCCTCAAGTTCCGGGAGAAGTTCAAATACATCTTCACAGAGAAACTTCACAGTTCCGTCCAGTCCGTTAAGTTCTGCATTGCGTCTTGCCTGATTTACCGCAGTTTCAGATGCATCCACACCCAGAACACTCTGTGCTCCTGCAATTCCCGCATTCAGTGCAAATGATCCGGTATGTGTAAAGCAGTCCAGCACTTTCGCATTTTTGCAAAGTCGCTGGATTGCCAGACGGTTGTATTTCTGATCCAGGAAAAATCCGGTCTTCTGTCCGTCCTTGATGTCCACTTCATATTTTACACCATTCTCTTCAATCTGAACGATCGTCGGAAATTCTTCTCCGATAAATCCCTTGGTAAGTTCCATTCCTTCCTGGCGGCGGACCTTTGCATCACTTCTCTCATAGACACCCCGGATCTGGATCCCGTCCTCTGCAAGAATATCCTTCAGCGCCTCAATGATCGTTCCCTTAAGGCGGTCGATTCCAAGTGCCAGAGACTGTACTACCAGCACGTCAGAAAACTTATCCACAACAAGGCCAGGAAGAAAATCTGCCTCCCCGAAGATCACGCGGCAGCTTCCGGTGTCTACGACTTTTTTGCGGTATTCCCAGGCATCACGGACACGTTGCCTCAAAAAGTCCTCATTGATCTCTCTGTGCTCATCTCTGGTGAGCATACGCACAGCAATCTTGGAATTGGTGTTGATAAACCCTCTTCCCATCGGATAACCGTCAAAATCGTGGACCAGCACAATATCTCCGTTCACGAAGCTTCCCATGATCGTTGCGATCTCATTATCATATACCCAGAGGCCTCCTGATTTCAGGAATCTGCCTTCGCCTTTTTTCAATGTTACTACTGCCAGGCTCATAAATTCTACCTTTTCCCTTTCTCATTTCCCTGTAACGGTTTCCAGTGTATGAATTCCATAAAACCGATTTATGGTCAATTTTAGCACAGAAGAAAATATTTTTCCAGTGCTTCCCCAAATCCTTCATATAAAACACACAAAAAGCCGCCGCAGAAACTGAAATTCCAGTCTCTGCGGCGGCAGGCTTTATTTCCTGATCATGGAAACTGTTCAAAAATCTCTTTACTGTGCTGACTCTTCCTCAGAAGTATCGGTATTCTCACCGTAAAGTCCTGCAAGATATTTCATCGTCTCCTTATAAAGAGTCTGTTTATCTTCTTCTGTTACATCTGCAAGAAGAGCAGCAGCCTCATCTGTAGTATCTGAATTTTCTTCCGTGATCTCAATTCCAAAAAGTTTCTTGAGGTTCTGATCCATCATGTTCAGCTCCGGTGTGAGATATGTCTCAGTTCCGTCTGCCACATAAGATCCTGTACCGTCTTTCAGGATATCATAATACTGCTTCTCAACAGTCTCGGCAACGCTCTTCGCTGTCTGCTGGTCCAGAGTTACTGTTGCCACAGCTTCCGTATTCTCAGTTGCTGCCAGAAGGGCATCCGCATCACCTTCATACTCTCCTTTTACAAAGAGTTCAAACTTGTCGTAGTATGTCTTATTCTCTTCGCTGAGTACGGAAGTGTCAATCTGGGAAGCATCCGCTTCTGCACCTGAAGTCTCTGACTGATCAGAGGACTCCTCAGAAGAATCCGTATTCTCCTCTGTTGCCTCCGGGATTCCCGTTTCATCTGCTGAAGTTCCCTCTGCTGTATCCTCTGTGGAATCTTCCTCTGTGTAAGTTCCGTCCTCGGTCGCATCCGGGATTTCTGTCTCACTGCTATCTGCAGAATCCTCCGCCGGCGCTTCTTCCTGATCGTTCTCCTCTGTGGAGCTTTCGATCACATTATCTCCCAGCACATCGGAATTTACGTTATTCATAATATCGTCATCATCTTCGGTACTCTGATCCACGTCTACGGTATCATCCGGGTTCTCTTCATCCATGGAATCCCCTGTCTCTGCCGCAGAAGTTGTACTTGCGCCTGTTGTATTGGCATCTACCTGTTCCAGTGTCTGTTTCACGTCATCATAGTTATAACCCTGCTGAGCGATCTGCTGAAGCAGAGAAACAATTTTATCAATGTCATCCTGGCTTACTGAAATATTATTCTGGTTCGCCACATTGATAACAATATTCTGGATCTCATCCGCATTCTGCACATCGTTCTGGATCACGTCCATCTTGGACTGGTTCACTACTGTTGTCGCCTGGTCTTTACCAACCTTATCCGCAAGCTCTCCGGTTGTCACGATCTCCTGGTTGGCAAGTTTGGTCTTGGTCGCATCCAGTTTCTCTCCACTGGCTTTCTCATAGGCCATCTGAATACCTGTCAGTGCACCGGTTCCGGATACTTCCATCGGGCATGCGGCAATGACTTCACAGTTCTTGACACCGGATGTGGAAAGAGAAGTGGCGATCATATTACCGGTTACCCAGTTAAGGTTGGCAGTACGGACTTTAATTCCGCCGGACTGGGTTGGTTTTACATAAGCACAGCTTAATGTATGGGAACCGATCTGCTCCTGTGGTGCAATATTATCCAGATGATTGTGCTCATCCTGGTTGGTAACAGTTAAAATCTGAACCTGATCTGCACTTACATTAAAATATTTCATCATTGTCTGTTTCTGGGCATCGGAAAGATCTGCTCCAAGTGTTACAACCTTGGTTGCATCCGCAAATACAGGATTTACGCTTCCTGCCACAAGGCATGCGCTGCAAAGCAGGGCTGCGATCATATTTCTTTTTTTCATTGAACTTTCCCTCCTGATATATTTCTTATAAATTGGCTGTATCTGTTTACATTTTTACAGTGTAAAGCGAACAGTCACCTTCTGCTTTACCATGTGTTCATGAACATGACCGTTTCATGATTTGTCGTTCATATTATATCACAGATACGATCATATTTGTAATTTATATTATATGAAAAAGCCGCTTTTGACAGCGGCTTTCTGTTTATATCTGTTTTAATTTTCCGGATTTTTCTGCTTTTTTAAATAATTCCAGATTTTTTTTATTCATGGTCCCGAAATCTTTCAGCGGGCAGTAAACTTCTCTGCATTTTTCCATGATTTCCAATGCTCCCTGAAAAGACTCCTGGGAAATGCATTCAAATGGTTTCTCCGTGATCACTCTGGCGGCCAGTTCTTTTGCCACCTGATAATCTGCGTCGTTGGTATGGAGAACTCCCGTTGCAAAAGAAATTCCCTGGCGCTGCAGTTTCCGGTACACCGGAATTCCGCTTCCGTTTCCACCGATCACAAACACCCGAGGTTCTCCTGCCGGCGGTTCCATTTCCACGCAGCCAAATTCCGCGTTATAACTTCCCCGGGTAATTCCATAAAGCTTTCGAATATAATCGGAGGTAAAAATCTCCTCCGGTGCACCGTATTTTTCGATATGATCTCCATGAACACAGATTACCTGGTCAGAAATTTTCTGTGCAAGATCCAGCTCATGAAGGGACATGATCACAGTCATCTGTTTTTCCAGCACCATTTTTTTCAGAATGGCAAGCAATTCCAGTTTATGACGGATATCCAGAAAAGATGTCGGTTCATCCAGGATGATAATCTCCGGTTCCTGGCAGATGGCGCGCGCCAGAAGAATACGCTGACGCTGTCCGTCACTGATAGCTGTGAAATCCCGATCTTTCAGATCCCAGGCATGAACCATCTCCATGGCATTTTTCACTTTTTTCTTATCCTCCGGGGAAAGGATTCCCAGAGTTCCGGTATACGGATAACGTCCGGTGGATACCACATCTTCACAGGTCATAAGTTCCGGACGCATGCGCTCAGTAAGCACTACAGCCAGCTTCCTGGAAACTTCTTTGTTTGTCATGCGGCTCATCTGTTCCTGTTCCAGATATACGGTTCCACTGATCAGGGAAAGCTGTCTTGTGATACTCTTCAGGATTGTGGATTTTCCGGCACCGTTGGGACCGATCAGAGTCAGGATCTCTCCTTTGTTCAGCTGAATATTAATCTCTTTGATCAGCGGTTTTCCGTCATAGCCTACGGTCAGCTGATCCGTATAAAAAAAATATGATTTCATCGTTTATATCCTCTGCTGTCTGCGAATCATGATATAGATAACTACCGGTGCTCCGAAAACTGCCGTCACAGAACTGATGCTCAGCTCCGTCGGTGCAAATACGGTTCTTGCGATCAGGTCACAGAACAGGCAGAACACCGCACCACCCAGGAAGCAGGCCGGAATCACAAGCAGTGGCTTTGCAGTCTTTAAGAGACTTTTTGCAATGTGAGGTACGGCAATTCCCACGAAGGAGATCGGTCCGGCAAATGCAGTGACACAGGCAGAAAGAATACTGGAAAGCAGGATCAAAAGTATGCGGAATACTTTGATATTGACGCCCATATTCTGTGCGTAAGTCTCACCCAGCTGATAGGCACTGATGGGTTTTGACATAAAAAATACGATCACCATGGTAAGTAATACCACCACAGCCATAGTCCGCACATTCCCCCAGGTCATACCGGAGAAACTTCCCAGTGACCAGTTGTGAAGATTCACAATATTGGAATCATCTGCAAAAGTTACCACAAAGTCTGTGATGGCCGAACAGATATAGCCGATCATAACTCCACTGATGACCAGCATGGACATGTTGTGGACTTTTTTTGCCACAAGAAGCACAAAGCCCATGGAGATCATGGAACCGGCAAAAGCAGCCAGGATCATGGCTCCGGAACCGATGGATACCGATCTGCTCAAAAGAAAGATCATCAGAAAAGCCACAATCAGCTTGGCTCCGGAAGAAATTCCCAACACGAAAGGTCCCGCGATAGGGTTATTAAAAAAGGTCTGCAGCAGAAATCCGGAAACAGAAAGTGCTCCGCCGAGGATGATAACTGCCAGAATTCTTGGAAGACGGATCTCCCAGACAATATTATAAGAAGTTTCATCTCCCTGATGCCGGAATATGATATTCAGGATCTCCTGCACAGAGAGGTGGATACTTCCGGAATTTACATTCCATATAAATAAAAAGATCAAAAGTACCGCAAGGATCACAAAAGAGATCCCATATCGGACCGCGCGTTTTCTGTCATTCATTTTTTCTGGTACACTCCTCTTCTGTGGTGTAATTCGTGTAAAGTCGTATTTTCGTTTATTTCAGTTTGTGCATGTAAGTCAGGTTATCCAGGGAATCATCATCCGTGGTCAGCATGGTATGGATATCCTCGATCATGGTTCCAAGCCCTGTGGTCTCCTGGAAAAGGTTTTTGCCTGTGCACCAGACATTTCCGTTCTTCACTGCCTTGAAATCCGCAAGGAGCTCGCTTTTGGAAAGAAGTTCATCGATGGTCTGAAGCTCTCCGTCAATGGTACTGTTGTAGATGATATAATCCGCATCTTTTGCCTTGGCATAGAATTCTTCCATCTGCATGTTCATGGTGGAAAGGGCATTGTCACTCTCTCCCGTATCTTCCGGAACGTAATTTCCACCTGCAAGGGAGATCATCTCTGAAACATAGTCGCCGCTTTTTCTTACATTTACCGCGCCTACGGAGTTGATATAAAAGAACGCTACGGTCTTATCTGTTTTATCTGCTGTAAGCACGTTATCCAGTTTGTCTGTCTGCTCTTTGAAAACTTTTTCTGCCACATCTTCTTTTCCAAGAAGGACTGCGTAAAGTTTCATCCACTCAGTTCTTCCAAGGGGATGGCTTTCATAGCTGGAACGTTCCACCATTACAGGGATCCCGAACTGTTCCAGTTTCTCCTGGACTTCCGGATTGTGATGGATCATGGTGGATTCAATGGCAAGGTCACAGCCTTCGTTCAGAATCAGCTCATAATCCGGCGCACTGTACTTGCCGGCATAGATCATTTTTTTCTGCTCCATGGCGTCTTTCGCTTCCTGGATATACCATCCGTCTTCTTTGGTTCCGGAAAGCTTGATACTGTCAATCCCGTCAATGGCACGGAAAAGATCCATGGCTGAGGTTGCCACCAGATAAATATTGTTTAACGGCTGTTTTAAGACCGCAATATCAGAGTCCAGCCCTTCCGGAGCTTCTTTTCCCTCGGGGACTACAAGAAACTGTCCCTCCTGATCGATGGTGATCAGCGCATAGCCATCGTTGTAATAATCCACATTGAATTCCTTCGCATAGGATAGTTCCATGCTGTGGTCGAAAGTAAGGCCCGGAATATCCGCAGGCTTATGTTCTGTCTCCGCTGCCTGCACGGCAAACGCGCAGCCCAGAACAAGCGTCAATGTCAGAAATATGTATGAAATTATTTTTTTCATTTTTCTGCCTTTTTCATGCTTGAAGAATCAAAATTTAATGTGTAGTCGATCTCATGAGGTGTACTCATGGCTACGGTATCTGCAGTCACTTCCATCTCTGCGTCAAAAACTGTCACCGGGATCTCAAATGTGGAGTTTCCGTCTTTGTTTACCGGCTCGTATTTTTCGCCGTCCACGATCATGTAATCATAATTCGGACTGCTCCAGATGATGGTTGCTGTAGCTTCTTTGTCTTTGATCTCTACTTTTGCCGGAGATTCTTCCGTTGCTCTTCCGGTTCCGCCTGTGAGGGTTACATCGAACTCATAAGTTCCGTCTTCCAGTTTCAGATCTTCCAGCTTTTTTCCCTCAGATTTCTTGTCATCGGAAGTTTTCTCATCTTTGGAAGCATCTGCTTTTTCTGCAGTCTCCTTGTCGGAGGAGTCTTCTTTTTTGTCTGTATCATCAGTTGTTTCTTCCACATCACCTGTCTTTACAGGATCTTTGACGCTGACTTTATGGTCATACCATTTACCTTTTTCTCCCAGAAGTGCCACATCAAATTCCTCACCAATGGCAGGTACCGGGATATCAAACCCGTAAACTTCCTCTGTATAACCGTCGCTGTATTTTACTGTATCTGTGGTAGGTTCAATGATCTCGGCGCCATCCTTCTGTGCATCTTCTGCAGTTCCTGCAAACAGATTTACGATCTTCTTGGAAACCAGGCTTACATGGATGGTCATCTTGCCATCTTTGACCGTAAGCTCTCCTTTTTCGTCATTGGCCTCATTTACATGGAACATACTGCTGTCTGTGTCAAACTCTGCTGTATAAACACCATCTTCCAGGGTATCTGTCTTGGCTGCGTCTGCCTCTTTCTCATTGGAAGCTTCCGCATCCTCTTTGGAATCGTTTTTGGCAGATTCGGTTTTTGTGGAATCTGTTGCAGCCATCGCAGGCACAGAGCCAAAGGCCATGGCTGATGCACTTACCATTGCAAGGATTAAGTTTACATAACGTTTTTTCATAATAATCTTCTCCCTTCCATAGATACAGCAATCTGCCCGGAAGACAGTCTTCCTGATCTTTCCGGGCAGTTACATGGATTTCTTATAGGTATCTGAGCTCACTCAGATCGTTTCATATTTATTATTCTGCGGAATCCTCAGCGGAATCAGCCTCTGTATCTGCTGCTGCGTCAGAATCTGCGGACTCATCTGTGCTTCCGATGGAGTCGATAGCTGCTTTTGTATGATCTACATAAAGCTGCTCAACAGCCTCGATACGTCCAAGACCTGCGATCTGTGCATCAACATTCTCGAAGTTTCCGGATGCTACAAACTGGCTCTTCCAGGAATCCTCATCATCACCGGCCATATCGTTGTTTGCATGGTCTCCGGCAACAACCATCAGCGGACGAAGAACAACGTTCTTGTATCCTGCCTCTTTTACCTTCTCGATAACCTTGTCGCAGGCTGTATCTTCCGGTTTACCCTCTACAGTACCGATGAATGCGTTCTTGAATCCAAGGTTTTCCATCTGTGTCTGCATCTGATCGTATGTAATGTTAGCTGTATGAGATGTTCCATGTCCCATGAATACGAATGCTGTGCCAGCCTCAGCTGCTGCATCCATGCTGTCAAATCCGGCTTCTTTGCAAGCCTCATCTGTGATTGCCTGAGCAACGGCTTTCTTGTCATCGTTGATCACGGTTGCATCGTCTCCAACCTCACCGAGCATTGGCTCTGCGATAGCTACAGACTCGAATTTATCTTTATAGCCATTGATCGCTTCTGTCATCTCATCGTACTCAGCACCATGCATCAGATGAGTAGGCTGTACAACCAGATTCTTAACACCATTCTCTACTGCACGGTCAAGAGCCTGCTGCATGTTATCGATCACTTCATCATCTCTTGCCTCTACATGGTTGATGATGATCTGTGCTGTAAATGCTCTTCTTACAGACCAGTCCGGATAAGCTTCTGCAAGAGCATCCTCGATTCCTTTGACATCCTCTGCACGGCTGTCATTGAAGGAAGTACCAAAGCTTACTACCAGAAGCTCGTTCTCACCGATCTCATCCTGGTTACGTGGATCGTCTTTGGAAGCGTCTCCTGTGTCACGTCCGAAGTAATCCGGATCAGCGTTCTCGCCCTCTACCAGTTCTTTCTGAGCGTCTGTCAGAGCATCCCATGCTTCTTTGGCTGCCTTGCAGTCCTCATCTGTTGTGTCAGTTCTCTCCTGAACATAGATCTTGTCGATCAGAGCTGCTACATTGTCAGCTGCTTTCTGGTCTTCATCAGAAGCCTCTGTGGTATCAGCTGCCTCAGTACTCTCATCTGCGCTCTCTTCTGTAGCGGAATCATCTGCTGCCATTGCTGTTGTAGCTGCACCCATAGAGCATGTCATGGAAACTGCGAGCATCAGAGCTAACATTGTTTTTCTTTTCATTTCTTATCGTCCTCTTTTCATGTATTTCCAGAATACTGATATGTACAAAAAAACGGCTGCTTTCTGCGGCCGCCTGCTCACACACGATTCTCTCGCAATACACATAAAAAGAAGTTCTGTATTGTTATTGAGAATACAGATTCGTAGACCGCGAATCCTGGATCTCACAATAAGGCAGTTCTCCTGACTTGGTTCCACACTGCTTTCCCTTCCCGGTTTCCCAGTGGTATTTAAAAACAGCTCCCCGTTCACAGTGACGGTATCGTTCCGGATTCTCACCGGATTCTCTTTTGCACATCCGACTGGACGCAACCTTATTGCCATAACATTTGTACATATTCGATTTTACCTGGTTACTTATTCTTTTACCACAAAATCACAAAATTGTCAAGATTGCTGTCGGACGAATTATGATGCTTCCCCTGCATCTGTCAGTTATTTTCAACATACTCCTTTCAATATTCATGCACATTATGCATGGTTTTATATGATTTATGTTTTTTATTTATGGTACAGTGATTTCCTACAACATAAAAGCAGCCCCTTTCCGCCATCACTGTGACAGCAGAAAAGGGCCGCTCATATTATTTACTGAAGTACTCCTGCTCAAGGTATCTGGCTACATAGATACCGCTGGCGGATGCATGGGAAAGAGAATGTGTCACACCGCTGCAGTCTCCGATAACAAAGAGACCTTTGTGGCAGGTTTCCAGATTCTCATCGATCTCAACTTCCATGTTGTAGAATTTAACCTCAACACCATAAAGCAGAGTATCGTCATCTGCTGTTCCAGGTGCGATCTTATCCAGAGCATAGATCATCTCGATGATTCCATCCAGGATACGCTTCGGCATAACAAGGCTTAAGTCTCCCGGTGTTGCGGAAAGAGTCGGTGTTACGAAGCTCTCCTCAATACGTGCTTTTGTGCTTCGTCTTCCACGGATCAGATCTCCGAAACGCTGTACCATAACACCACCGCCAAGCATGTTGGAAAGTCTTGCGATGCTCTCACCATATCCGTTGCTGTCATGGAACGGCTCTGAGAAATGTTTGGATACCAGAAGCGCAAAGTTTGTATTGTTGGTGTGTTTTGCAGGATCTTCATAGCTGTGGCCGTTTACTGTGATGATTCCATTGGTGTTCTCATTAACCACAACACCTCTCGGGTTCATACAGAAAGTACGGACCATATCCTCAAACTTCTCGGTTCTGTAAACGATCTTGCTCTCGTAAAGCTCATCGGTCAGACGGCTGAACACCTCTGCCGGAAGCTCCACACGGACACCGATATCCACACGGTTGGAAAGTGTGGGGATCTTAAGATCTGTACATACAGTCTCCATCCATTTACTTCCGCTTCGTCCCGCGGAGATGATGCAGTAAGTTCCCTCGTAACGCTCATCACCTACAACAACTGCATAGCCGTCTTCTGTTTTCTCCACTTTGTCAACGGACGCGTCAAAATAGAAATCTACATGGGCTTTCATCTTTTCATAGAGATTCTGAAGTACTACATAGTTGATATCCGTTCCCAGGTGGCGGACAGATGCATCCAGAAGATGCAGGCCGTTCTGAAGACAGAGCTTACGGATCTCACTGTTTGTGGTGGAATAAAGCTTGGTTCCCTCTCCACCATGCATCAGATTCAGTTTATCTACATATTCCATCAGTTCTGTGGCTGTATCCTTGCCAATATGCTGATACAGCGTTCCGCCAAACTGATTGGTGATATTATATTTTCCATCGGAGAAAGCGCCTGCACCGCCAAATCCTTTCATGATCGCACATGTTTTACAGTGGATACAGGATTTTACTTTCTTTCCGTCAATAGGACATTTTCTTTTTTCCAGAGGATGGCCGGCTTCAAAAACCGCGATTTTTTTCTCCGGATCATTATTCATCAGCTCATAGGCTGCAAAGATTCCTCCAGGACCTGCTCCTACGATCAGTACGTCATATTTCATAAATAAAAACTCCTTGTCTTGTGTTGCCTGTTTTCAATGTTTCGTTTTCGCACAAACCCTGACTATTCTACAACAAGTGTGTACAAAAGTCACCTGTTTTTTTTGGTTTTTGAAAAAATTTTTCAGTCCCTCCGAAACCTATATATCTTAAGCTTTTTTCCATCGGTTTCCACAGTAATGGCACCGTTTTTCATGGTATATTCCACCTGGCTTCCGGCCGCTTCCAGACGCTCTACGGTTTCCGGCGACGGATGCCCGTAAGTGTTGGTGGAAGAACAGGAAATGATCGCCAGTTCCGGCTTTATTTTTTCAAGAAACGCTTCCGTGGTAGAATAACGGGAACCATGATGTCCCACTTTCAGACAGTCCACATCCTTTAATATCCCGGACGCCAGAAGCTTTTTCTCCGTGTCTGCTCCGATATCCCCGGTAAAAAGCATCTGAAATTCTCCAAACGAGAGTTCCATCACCATTGCCTCCTCATTCACATCTTTTCCTGTGGCGTTTTTCTCCGGCCACAAGATGGAAAAAGATACCAGACCACAATGCAGCTCATCTCCCTTTTTTCCTGTCACAATTTTTATTCCGGCTTTTTGTGCCGCATCCGAGAGTTCCTCCCAGGCCTCCGGCTTTTCCTCCCATGAAGGAAGCACCAGATATCCTGCCCGGATGGTCGTGAGGCCATTTCCCATATATTCCAGAAGTTCCTTCGCCCCGCTGATATGATCCTTGTCTGTATGGGAAATAAAAAGCCCGTCCAGATAAGAAATCCCCTGACTTTTCAGAGCCGGCAGAAGGCAGTATCTTCCAAGGTCCGACTGGCTGCTGCTTCCTCCGTCAATAAGAAAATGGTGATTATCCGGAGTCTCCACAAGGATGCCATCTCCCTGCCCCACATCCAGGCAGGTCACTTTCAGGTCTCCTGCCGGATGAAACCCGAGGATCAGAATTCCTGTTATCATCAATGCGCCGGCTGCTGCCCGGACTGTCCGGAGTTTCCTTTGGATCTTTCCCGGGATTCTTTTATCCCGGCTGGATAACTCTGATTTCATACCCGCTTCCTGTTCCCGCCTCATCGGTTCTTTTATATACTGTCCCATAAACAGGACTGTAATCAAAAAAACATAATATACCAGAATCTGCCAGATTTCCGGTTCCCCTCCGATCCAGGTGCTCCACCTTAATTTTCCTGCAAGGCTGCAGAGATATTCATAAAAAAGCAGCAATCCTCTTGCCGGCAAAATTGCCAGTTTTGCAGCAGGAATACAGAAAATCCCAAGCAACAGTGCCGCCATTCCTCCTATCAACACAAAGCCCACACTGGGAAGCACCAGAAGATTCAGAAAAAATCCGGCAAGGGATACTTCTCCAAAAAATTTCAACATCACGGGCAGTGTCACCAGCTGAAGGGCCATGGAACTTACCAGTGCCTTCGTCCATTTTTTCTCCGCACCTGCAAGAGCACAGATTTTTTCCGCTGCAACACCGATCCCAAGAACACAGCCAAAGGACAGAAGAAAACCGCTGTCCAGAAGATACGCCGGGGATTCCAGAAGAATCATCATAGCTGTTACCGAAAGCGCAGTCATCATGTCATAAATCCGTCCAGTGATCCTGGCGCCCATGGCAATGAGAAACATGGTCACCGCCCGCATGGTGGAAATACTCCCTCCGGTCATGATCCCGTACTGCAGCATTACCCCCAGCGAAAAAATTCCCGCAGGCCAGATTCCAAGACCGATTTTTTTCAGAAGGTTATAAAGCCCCATTCCCAGAATGCTGATGTGAAGCCCGCTGATGGCAAGAATATGTACAATCCCGGCCAGCTGATATCGCATCCGCATTTCCGGATCCAGATCCTGTTTGTCCCCAAGCACCATAGCGCAGAAAAGTGGCGCGTCTTCTCCTGCCGATTCCGTAAGAATCTGCCTGCATTTTTCTTTTACCTTAAAAAGCTGCTGTCTGTATCCGGAATAGGATTCTGTTTTTTTCCGGACCACAGCGTTCTTCATGAAATAATAGATATGACGGCAGGCATAGTAATGCTGACTGTCAAAGCCACCGGGATTTGAGGGTTCCTCCACTCTTTTTAAAGTTCCTTTTACCAGAATTTTCATTCCCGGTTTCAGGTCTTCTTCTTTTTTCAAAAATACTCTTACATTTTCAATGGAAAATTTTTTTGACTGATAAATCAGATATGTTTTTTTCAGATAAACAGACTGGGAGAATTCTGTGTTTTCATACTGCTCCACCTCCCCGCAGATCACAGAGCCAGGATGTGCTTCGATCCAGTCCTGTACGGTTACAGGAAGGGGATTCCCCCCAAGAAGAGGAATCCCCGCAAAATTCATAATACCTAAACCAAGCACCATGAGAAAACACAGAAAACATAATGGCCGTTTTGTCATACATGTTCTCCCGTTTATGTAGATATTTTATTATGATTCAGTTTTGTTCTTTTTTGGCTTTTGTGCTGGCCAGTAGACTGTCATTCCATTCATAGAACTTATAAAGCTGCATATTCTGGCCAAAAGTGACTTCTTTGTTTCCCTCAATGGAAATCTCCACTTTATCCACATCCGTTGCCGCAATCAGTGTATTTACAACAGAATAAATCGGAATCTGTTCGGAAACATTTAACGCATAGTCCTGAAATACAGAATTGTAATCTACATAGCAGATTCCGTTGGCTTTTGTCAGAGAAAGCACTTCGGAATTTTCCGGAATGGTCGGATAATGATCTTTTTCCAGAGGTCCCCTTGCCAGCTGTTCCAGTACTACGGTTGCCTTTGGAAGATTCCGCCTGTAACGGACACTTCTCTGTTCTTCTACCAGCTTGTCACCGTTCTTATTTGTAAAATACAGGGTAAAAGTGTCATAGCTGTAGACGTCCCCGTCAGATCCGGAAAACTCCACAAAAGTATCACTGTTCATGGCTCCGACTTCTTCTCCTTTGGAATTCGTGAGAGGCTTTTTTCCCACATAGATTTCCACAGAATCAATTCCCGGAATCTGGATGAAAATCTTCACCACGCCGGTACGGACCAGAAGTTCCCTGGTGCGGGACATCTTACTGTAGGCCTCGTTAAATTCCAGACGCAGAATTCCATCCTTTATAGAATAGGAAGAAATTTTTACGCCTTCCGGAAACAGTGAAATTCCATCTTCCCTTGTCTCGCAGTTGTTCAGGCTCTCCGAAAAATCCCGGAGCATCACCTCTGCAGTTTCTTTTTCCGGTGTATACTTCTCTTCTTTCAGTTTTGTTTCTTCACTGTTGATATAATAAAAGCTGTACTTCTGTTCTGTATTTTTCTCTTTTCTTCCCGCAAAACTGATGTAGGCAATCAGCCCAAGAAAGATACAGGCAGCAGTCACACAGATAATCTTTATCGTTTTTTTCATGCTGTACCTCCTAGGACGGAATATAGGACAGAGGAATCTTCACGGTAAATGTGGTTCCCTCTCCTTCTTTGCTGGATACTTTGATAATTCCGTGATGCATGGCTATGGAACTTCTGGTAATGGCAAGTCCGAGACCGGTTCCTCCAATTTCCCTGGAATGAGATTTGTCCACACGGTAAAAACGCTCAAAAATCCTTTCTATGGATTCTTCAGGAATTCCAAGGCCGGAATCTTCAACAGTTACAAAGAAATCTTTATGATCCGCATCCAGTGTTACACGGACCCATCCTTCATCTACATTATATTTAATTCCATTCTCTACCAGATTGCTGATGGCAAGCGTAAACTTCACTTCGTCCACATCTGCATTGACTGGACGGAAAGAATCCAGGATCAGGGAAATACTTCTCTGATCTGCAATCGGCCGCAGACGTTTCAGGATATTTTCCAGCAGTTCATTGATATTCATATTGGTAATATTCATATCTGCTGCCTTTTTGTCCATTTTCACAAGGGAGAGCAGATCTGTGATAATCTTGTTCTCTCTGTCAATCTCTTCTGTAATATCCGAAAGGAATTCCTGATACAGTTCCTCCGGAACCCCCTGCTGTCCTACAAGAGAGTCTGCCAGAACTTTCATGGAAGTCATCGGTGTTTTCAGCTCATGAGACACATTGGATACAAATTCCTGTCTGGATTCATCCAGGGTTTTCATTCTGGAAAGCATCTTATTAAATGCATCCGTAATCAGCGCTGTCTCTGTATAATCCGGAACGGAGATTTCTTCATTCTGATATCCGTCTGTCAGATCTTCGATGGCTTTTGTTACTCTGGCAAAAGGTTTCACCAGAACTGTGGAAAGGATATATCCCAGGAATATGGCCAGAACTACAATAATTCCAATAATCAGGATTCCTTTCTGCTCCAGTTCCCGGATGGTTGACGTCACTTCACTGGAAGAAGCCATAATCATCATGGCACCCTGCACCTGATTTACTTCCGGGCTTTTTACCGGAACAGCCAGGATCAGCTTCTGGCTGTCGGAATCATAACGGTAGGCATCTTCCCCTTTAAAACAGTTTACTACTTTCTGGGATACCAGAGTTTTTCCCTCATCCACGCCATAGGTATCCTTAATAATCCTGAAATCCCTGTCTACAATGAGAATTCTTCCTCCATAGATATTAGACAACAACTCCAGCTTGCTGTTTACTGTCTGCGAGCTGGAGTCATTCAGATAATTCTCTTTGATAAGCAGGTCGCACATGATGTCACAGATATTTTCCATGCTCTGCACACGGTTGGCAATGGCACGGTCTTCATAGTTGGCAATGACCATTTCCGTTACAATGACACTTGGTACGATTCCCAGTATGATCAGGATGATCAGAATACGAAAGCGGAGACTTTTAAAAAACTTGCCGCTTTTTTTGATCTTCACAGCTTATGCCTGGAAATAGTAGCCCACACCCCATTTGGTGTGTACATATTTCGGCTCACTGGGATTGGCCTCAATTTTTTCTCTTAAACGACGGATATGTACGTCTACTGTACGGACATCTCCCGGATACTCATATCCCCATACGATATTCAGAAGATTTTCTCTGCTGTATACCTTGTTCGGATTGAATACCAGAAGTTCCAGCACATCAAATTCCTTGGCTGTAAGGTTAATCTCTTTTCCGGAAATAAATACACGGCGTCCTTCGCAGTCCAGCTTCAGTTCTCCGACTTCCACGGTCTTGGCTTTCTCCTGTTTGTTCTGGTTGCTGCCTGCACGGCGGATGATCGCCTTGATACGGGCCTTGACTTCCAGAATATTAAACGGTTTGGTCACATAATCGTCTGCTCCGTATTCCAGGCCCAGAATCTTATCCATATCCTCACCTTTTGCTGTAAGCATGATAATCGGGACATTGGAAAATTCACGGATCTGCTGGCATACCTCAAGACCATCCATCTTTGGAAGCATCAGGTCCAGAAGAATTATATCGTACTCTCCTGCCTTGGCTTTTTCCAGAGCTTCCTCTCCGTCATAGGCACAGTCCACTTCCATTCCATCCTGCTCCAGACTGAAACGAAGTCCCTTGACAATCAGTTTCTCATCATCTACTACCAATACTTTCCTGCTCATTTAACGCTCCTTACTTTATTGCTATTTTATCCTTTATCTTCTCATAGGTTCCTTCCTTGATACCAGGCACGCTCATAATGTCTTCTGTGGAAGTAAAAGGGCCGTTTTCTTCCCTGTAAGCGATGATCGCCAGGGCTTTGGACTCCCCTACACCTGTGAGAGTGGTAAGCTGGGATACATCAGCGGTGTTCAGATTGATTTTCTGGTCTGTACCGGTATTTTCTCCGGCAGATTCCTCTCCGTTGTTATTTCCGGGGACGGTTTCTGATGTGGCTTCCTGTCCATTCTCAGTAACCTGGATCATCTGGCTGTCCACTTCTGCCTGGGTGGGCACATAGATCTGCTGTCCGTCGGAAAGTCCCTTCGCACGGTTGAGATAACTTGCCGCAGCTTCCGGAAGATATCCGCCGGCTTTCTCAATAGCTTGGAAAACACGGCTGCCGGATGGAAGTTCATAGACTCCGGGGCTGGTTACTGCTCCGCAGATGTCTACGTAGATCGTTTCTGGAATCTCTGAGGTCTCCGGCTGCTGTTTCGCAGCTGCCGTTTCCTGTCCTGTATCCACTTGCATCTGTGCAGACTTCTTCTCAGATACTCCATTTTCCGTGTCCGTAGGATCTTCTTGTTCCGCATCCCTCCTGGATGTCTCCACACTTTCTTCCTGCACCAGTTCTTTTTCCAGAAACTCTGCTCCATCATCCTTACAACCTGTCAGTCCTGCAAAGATCAGAAACATAAATATGGAAAAAATAAGCTGAACACTTCTGATATGTGATTTTATTTTCATGGGTCAGGGGTTCACTCCTTTTTGCCGATGTGATGGCAGGTGCCCCGTTACTCATACAAAACCATACCTTATTTTAACGAAGTATTACAAATATTACAATACTTTTATTTCTATTTCCATTTGAAAATGACCACGCCTGCAATGCAGATCAGCATTCCAAACAGCTTTCTCCACTGAAAATCCGCTCTTTCCACTCCAAAAAGTCCCATCAGTTCTATGAGATAAGCCACTGCAAGCTGGGAGATCACAATGAGCATAACTGACCGCGCTGGCCCCAAACTGCCCATACTCTGGATCACGGTAATGGTAATGAACGCACCGATCACGCCTCCAAGCAGCGTATATTTATTCTCCACCTGCCACAGTGCACCGATACTTTCCCTACCTGTAAAAAGCCATGCAGCCACACAGACCAGAAATGCGGAAAACTGCACCCATCCGGTGGAAACCCACAGACTTGTCTGTTTTGTTACATTTGTGTTAAATACTCCCTGAATGCTCATCAATGCGCCCGAGATCAGCGCCGACAGAAATCCCCACATAAAAATCCCTCCATATAAGATCCGTTCACCAGTTTTACCGTCATAAAAAGGCGCTGCTATTTCTGCAACGCCTTTCCGGTTTCTTATAGTTTATGTGGTTTTTCTGAAATTATACAAATTTTTGAGATAGATTCTTCCGGAGAATGCAATATGCGGCATCTCATAAAAAGTGGCACTTTCCGGGCAGATCGGGCGGTAGAGAGGATCTGCCACAATGATCCTGGCAGTTTTCAGTTTTTCTTCCATGGCTTCTTCCCCGCGGATGGCTTCATCTCCCCGGCGGAGGAGTCCTTCTGTGATCTCCAGCGGGCAGAGAAGCTGAACTTTTTTTCCACACTTCTGCTCTATGGCTGCTCCCAGGGAGCCCATGGTAACCGGTTCCCCGATGAGGGTGATGTCCGGAACAGGGAAAAGCGAATCCGCTCTGTTGATCGTTTTGTCGATCGTTTCCAAATCGTCTCCTGAACAGATAAGTTCTGACGACTGGCTGTCTTTTTTCTGCAAATAGAGCACCTGGTCCGGAGTTACTTTCCACAGCTCTTCCTGTCTGCCAGAAATCTGCGTTCCATTTTTCTCCGCAGGATTTTCTTTTTTATACTCAAACGCTTCATAAAAGCTCTCCGCTGCCTTCTCAAGTGCGTCCGAAATCTCTCCCTCATAGCCTTCCACCGGAGTTCCCACAAGAAATGGTGTCCCGAATTTCTCTCTCAGAACATTGGCAGCCGGGATTCCCACGGAAGATACCACAAGGTTTACCTCCGCCTCACCGGCATGGGACAGATCTTCCAGCGTATCGCCCATAGCCCAGGTGGAAAGGATCTCCCACCCATATTTTTCCAGACGTCTTTTCATGGCATCTACCATCGGCTGGGGGCCAAAATCCAGGGGTGTTACTCCAAGAAGATTTAATTTCCGTTTTCTCTTCTCTGCAGCGCCGGTAAAATGTCTGGCAATCTCAGAGAATGCCAGCCCTGCTCCATACACATAATCATGCATACCACTGGTTGGAACCGAAAACGCCGGAATCCCTGTCTCGGCCGTAAGTGCACGGGCAAGTCCAGGAAAATCTGTTCCGTTCATAAAGGGAATCGGGGAACTTGCAAGAGCAATAAATTTCGGTTTCAGTTCCTCCGCCACATCTTCGATATCCCGGAGAAATTTCTCATCATTTCCCATGATCGCATCGATATCCGTAAGGCCTGAGATAAAAATCAGGCTGTCCTGGTCATACCAACGGATCTCATCGTGGGTATTATAGGTAGAATTACAGCCAGAAGGATCATGCATCACCGTCATTCCTCCAAGCTCATACAAAGCGGAACAGACACCGGACACGTCTGCCGTATAAATCGGTATAATTCGATATGCCTGTCTCATATGCAGCTTTCGCACCCCCATCCTTTTCGAACGATCAGATCTTCCGGATCTTTTTCTTCATGAAATGCTTCCACCATCAGCTGCGCGGTATGTCTGATTCCGTCGAATCCCCAGAGCCCGCCGCCCTGTACCATATTGACAAAATTTCGGCTTCCGGTAAACCAGGCTGCTTTCTGGCCGATGGCAAGGATTTTTTCGGACTGCTGCCGTGTCCGCACCCTCATCTCCGGACGGACAGTGGAAATCAACTTCAGCTCCGGATAATTCTCCTTCAGCCAGAAAAATACCTCTTTTTCTTCCGGGCTGATACTGTCCAGAAAAACGGACTGTACCTGAAATCCATGGGTAAGGAGAAGTTTTGTAAGTCCCAGGGGCCTTGGATGAAAAAGATAATCCACTGCTATGGGAGTGTCACCGATGATCTGGTGTGCATGAGAAAGAGCCTCCTCACATTCCCGGATCTCTTTTTCGATATCCAGGCCGTTGATTTTTCCTGTTTTCCTGTTGTTTTGCTGTCCCAGCATTCCCAGCAGCTTCTCTTCCTGTTCCTGTATCTCCCCATAATCAAAACTTCCCGGCAGATACAAAAAAGGCCTTCCCAGTCTTTCGGCCTGTTTTTCTGCCCCGAATTTTCCGGCAGGGTAACAGTTCAGAATCAGACTTCCCTCTCCCAGGTTCTGATAATCCTCCCAGGTTTCACAGGTCGGTATCTCTCGGAGCAGGATTTCGTTTTTCTTCAGGATCCGGCAGATATCCGAACCTTCATCCAGCGCAAAATCACTGCCCAGAACCGTCACGCATTTTGGATCTGCCTTTCTCTCCTGCACGGCATCATACATGGCCAGGCGAAGCTTCTGATCCGGTGTGGGGCCTGTTTTCTGCATGATGGGATCCATGAAGCACCGCATAAAAAAGATCTCCGGAAATCTTTTTTCCAGCTCTCCATAGATCCGGTCCAGATCACTGCCCAGAAAATGATGGAGACATACGGTAAAAAGCAGCACTGCCTTTGGCTTCTTATCCAGACGCTTCAGGACATCTGTCACCCCTTCAATGGTCACATCCTCCAGATTTCCACCCAGAAGATCTTTTTCCTCCACGATCACAAAGGAAAAACGGTCTGCTGCATTCATTTCCGCCGCAGTCAGCACAACGCCTCGCATACAGTTGTCTGCACAGACGTAAATCTGCTGCGCTTCCGGAACCAGCATTCCCGTATGTACGATATTCCAGTTTCCGTGGGCCGGGGAATTAAATTCCAGCCCCGGCTGAAAGGGCACCGGAAAAGAAGCTTCTTTTATAAATACTTCTGTTTTTCCCGGAAACTCCCGATCGCCAACTCTTTTTAACATGTGCCATCCTCCCTGCATGCATTCAGGATCTGTTCTGCCAGCGTCCGGTATTCTCCTGCCATCTCGCTTTCCGGATAAGCTTCCAGAAGCGTTTTTCCCTGCTCCTCTGCCGCAAGAACCAGGTCACTTCTGGAAAGAGTTCCTACTACCTGGGTGTGAAAATCCTCTGCCAGCTCCCGGACTTTTTCTTCTTCTCTTGGCACATTCCGCCGGTTCAGGATCAGCCCTCCCAGAGATGCATAGCCTCTGTTTCTGAAATTTTCCACCGCCATGGCAATATTCGCCCCTGCATGGATGGCCATGTTTTCTCCGGAGGTGATGATAAATACTTTATCTGCATACCCTTTTCGCATGGGCATGGAAAAACCGCCGCAGACAACATCTCCCAGTACATCGTAGAGAACAATGTCCGGTTTATAGGTCTCATAGGCTCCGGTTTCTTTCAGTTTTTCCAGCGCAGTGATAATACCTCTTCCCGCACATCCAAGTCCAGGTGTAGGGCCGCCGGCTTCTACACAGACTACACCCCCGTATCCGATCTGCACCATATCTGCAAGTTTCAGGTCCTGGCGCTTTTCGTTGTAAAGATCCAGAACTGTGGGGACTTTTTTCCCATGCCGGAGAAGAATGGTGGAATCTGCCTTGGGATCACAGCCGATCTGCATCACTTTCATTCCTTTTTCCGCAAGGGCGGCTGCCACATTGGAAACTGTGGTGGATTTTCCGATGCCGCCCTTTCCGTATACCGCAACTCTTATCATTTCCTGTCCTCCGCTTTTGTGATCACATTGGAATATGCCGTTTTTGCGGAAACTCCCCTGAGACGGCCAATCTTTCCGGATAAAGAGCTGATCACATCCTGTGGCGCATCAATGGCAATGCTGATGATGTTGATACCTTTTTCCCGGTAGGGGATTCCCATTCTCCCGATAATATATTTTCCCGCTTCGTGAAGAAAACGGTTGATGTCATCGATCACCTCATTGTTTTCCACAATGATCGAGATCAGTGCCACTCTTGTATCCATAAGATCCGCCTCTCCTTTCCACTGTCTGTTTTACTGTCCGTTTTATCGGACTCTGTTTTGTTACTGATAATTTTCCAGGCTGAAATCGTTTTTTCTTTCCGCTCACCTTCTGTTTCCTATGCTGTCTGTATCTGTCAGCAGATCCTCGGCAGAAGTTCCCCGCCTGGCTGCGGAAGTAATGCCTGAGTTCCGATTTCCGTAGTCATGACAACTTTTCCAGGCTGGTCCTCGGTAACCTCACCAATAATGGCAGCGTCTTTGGAATACGGACATTTACGCAGTGCTTCCACGATCTTTTCCGCCTCTTCTTTTGGCGCCATGATCACCATACGTCCCTCACATGCCAGATAAAGTGGCTCCAGGCCCAGCATACCGCAGACACCTTTTACTTCCGGAGCTACCGGAACAGACGACGCATCCAGACGGATTCCCACGTTACTCTGGCCTGCAATCTCATAGAGAACGGTTCCCACGCCGCCTCTTGTGGCATCGCGGATCACATGAAGGTTATGGGTGGCATCCATCACTTCTTTTACAGTTCCCCAAAGCGGTGCACAGTCACTTGTCACATCCGCGTCGATGCCAAAATCCTCTCTTGCCAGAAGAATGGTGCATCCATGTCTTCCCACATCACCGGTCACAATGATGGCATCTCCCGGTTTTGCCAGCTCACCGCCTACCTTCACGCCATCCTGGATCTCACCCATTCCGGTTGTTGTGATAAACACACCGTCAACCTGTCCTTTTCCTGCCACCTTGGTATCTCCGGAAACAATACGCACGCCGGCTTCTTTCGCTGTTTTTTCCATGGCTGCGGCAATTTCTTCCAGCTTCTCCATGGGAAAACCTTCCTCGATCACAAAAGCACAGGTGAGATACATCGGTTTCGCTCCCATGCAGGCAAGGTCATTAACTGTTCCACAGATGGAAAGCTTGCCGATATTTCCTCCCGGGAAAAATGCCGGAGAAACAATAAATCCATCGGTGGATACGGCCATTTTTCCTGCCGGCGGGACCAGCACTGCCGCATCATCGGCTGTAAGATCCGGGTTTGCAAAATGTGCTTTAAATACTTCATCGATCAGTTCTGAGGTCTGACGGCCTCCGGCACCGTGTGCCATGGTTACTGTTTTATTATCCATAATTTTCATCTTCTTTCTACGATCGTTCAAACGGATATCAGATCTGTATCATATAGTCCGATCTTCCAGATGTGATCCTTCGTTTGTATGACATGTATTCCTGTATTATAGTCCATTAAACCGGACAGTGATCAATCAGTTCCCATACATAAAATATGCGGAACAGGCTCCTTCATTGGATACCATACAGGCTCCTACCGGATGCTGCGGGGTACAGACTTTTCCAAATACCCTGCAGTCCGACGGTTTGCATTTTCCCTGAAGCACATCGCCACAGCGACAGGCCGGATTTGGTTTGCCTTTGATCGGCGGCACCGCATATTTTTTTCTGGCATCAAAAGCTTCCCATTCTTTCCGGAGCACCAGGCCGGATCCCGGGATCACACCCAGTCCACGCCATTCGGAATCGCAGGGTTCCATCAGTTCCTCGATCAGTGTCTGTGCCTCCGGGCTTCCTTCGCTTTTTACCACGCGCGGATAACAGTTTACAAAGAAAGGTTTTCCCTCCTGGAAACGGACCAGTGCAACTGCCAGCGCCGTAAGCAGCTCCTTCGCTGTAAATCCTGCCACTACACCACTGACGCCTTGCTCTGCCAGACGTTCGCAAAGTGCAGTCCCTGTAATGGCGTTGACATGTCCCGGGTAAAGGAACACATCCGCACTGCCTTTTAATGCCTGATAAGCCTGTGGCATGGTCTTGTTTGCCACAAGGAGAGAGTAGTTGGAAAGGCCATCTTCTCTGGCTTTTTTCACGGAAAGACAGCCTGCAGGTGTCGTCGTCTCAAAACCAACAGAAAGAAATACCACCTGCTCCTTTGGATGTTCTTTCGCATATTTTTCCGCATCTGCCGGTGAATAGACGATACGTATCCTGGCTCCTTCTGCCCTGGCATCTGCAAGGCTTTTCTTTGTCCCCGGTACACGGACAAGGTCACCGAAGGTACAGATGGTCGCCTGTTTTTCCAGAGCCAGATAAACCGCCTCGTCAATAAAGCCTACCGGTGTTACACAGACCGGGCAGCCCGGGCCTGAAATCAGCTCCACCTGCGGTGGCAGAAGCTTGCGGATCCCCAGGCGGAAGATCTCGTGGGTATGGGTTCCGCAGACTTCCATGATCCGCACCGGCGGCCCCTGATATCCTTCTATGATCTCTCTTGCTGTTTTTTTCTTCTCTTCCATCACAGCAGTTCCTCCATCAGCTGGTCTGTCTCTTCCTCGTCATCATCGGTGATCTTTGCAATGGCAACACCAGCATGCACCATCACATAATCTCCCGGCTCCAGGTCTCCCAGAAGCTGTGCGGAAACTTCTCTCTTTGCGCCGCCAGCATCTACCACTGCGGTTCCGTCACTGATCTTTACTACTTTTGCTGATAATCCTACACACATATCTATGCCTCCATCCCGCATTTCTGCTGTATACTCCATACATCGTAAAATATTTCATCAGGCGGATATCTTCGATCCGCATCTGCATGATCTATCACCTTTATACTTGCCTGTGCCGCTGCACATAAGCCATTCCATATGCTGCCTGACCCAGCGCGATCCCTCCGTCATTTGGCGGGATCAGACTATGTTTCAGAACTTCAAAGCCTTTTTCTGCAAGCCCGTCATCTACCAGTTCCAGAAGAAGCCGGTTCTGGAATACACCGCCGCTTAATGCCACTTTCCGGATACCAGTTTCCTGCTCTGCTTCCTCACAGGCTGCAAGGATCTCATCCGCCAGCGCCCGGTGGAATTCGTAAGCCAGTTTCCCGGAATCTTCTCCTTCCAGCTTTTCCCGGACCAGATGTGCAACGATGTCACCTGTATTTAAAATAATCTTCCTGTTCCCGGTTTCCGGCTTTTCATCTGCACCAGTTGTTTCTACATTTCTTTTTATATCTGTTCTTTCTCCAGAAACAGTATCCACATTTTTCTTCTGTATCTCCTGCGCTCTCCACGCTTCCGCAGCAAACTCCAGCGCCGTGGAAGCTTCCCCTTCAAAAGTAGACGCCCTTCGGATTCCCAGGATCGCACTGACTCCGTCAAAAAGCCGTCCAGCACTGGTGGAAGTCACTGCATTGAGCTTTCTCTGAGCCATGGTCACCAGCACTTTTGCTTCCTGCTCTGTGCAAAGTCCCAGTTTTTGGACAGTATCAAGAGTTTTCTCCAAATCTCCTGTATTCTGCCAGATCAGGGAAACGGCGATCCGCCAGCCTTCTTTTGCGGAAACATCTCCTCCCACCTGTACAAAAGGTTGGATACTTCCAAGCCTTGTAAATCCCTGATAATCTGCGATCAGGATCTCACCGCCCCAGATCGTCCCGTCTGTTCCATATCCGGTTCCGTCAAAGGAAACACCGATTACTTTTTCCTCGCAGTCATTTTCTGCCATGCAGGATAAAATATGTGCGTAATGATGCTGCACTTTCAGAACGGGAAGCCCCAGTTCCTGGGCCACCACTGTGGAATTATATTTTGGATGAAGGTCACAGACCACCACTTCCGGCTGTACTTCCAGAAGTGTTTCCAGCCGGCCTATGGTTTCCTTCAGGGCTTTTACCGTTCGAAGATCCTCCAGATCACCCACATAAGGGGACGGATAAAAACGGTTATCCACACCAATGCAGAATGTATTCTTAAGCTCTCCACCTGCCGCGATCACCTGTCCCTTCCAGGGTGTGGAAACCATAAACGGAAGAGGTGCATATCCACGGGAGCGCCGGATCATATATGGCTCTCCCTTATAAAAATCCATCACCGAATCATCGGCCCGGATGCGGATCTTCCTGTCATGGGAAAGAATGCAGTCACATAAATAAGAAAGTTCTTCCACAGCTTCATGATCGTCTCTGCAGATCGGTGCGCCGGATGTGTTTCCACTGGTCATCACCAGAAGCTTCGGCATCTCAATTCCATCGTCATAATGAAAAAGAAGAAGCTGCACCGGTGCGTAGGGAAGCATCACACCGACTTTTGGATTCCCGGGAGCGATACTCTCACAGAGTTCCGCTGGTTTTCCGCATTCTGCCTCTGATCTGCCCTGGTCTTTCCCGATGTTCTTTCCATATTTTATGAGTTTCGCATCTGTTTTCTGTCCACAGGACATCTCAGTAAGCTTATCCAGCAGCAGGATCGGTTTCTGATGCCCGGTAAGGATCTTCTCCTGCTCCTCACTGACCTGACAGACTTCTTTCACGGTTTCCAGATCCTGTGCCATCACCGCAAAAGGCTTCACCGGACGCCGTTTCAGTTTCCGGATCCGCTGTACGGCCTCCTCACTGGTGGCATTACAACAGAGATGAAAACCACCGATTCCCTTGATGGCCACTATCCCGCCGGAAGCAATGGTCTTCCTCGTATAAGTGATCGCCTCCCGGCCACGTTCCTCTCTTCCAATGAGATAGACCTCCGGCCCGCAGTCATTGCAGCACACCGGCTGGGCGTCATAACGTCTGGTGTCCGGATTATGGTACTCATCCGCACAGGACGGACACATGGGAAATTCTTTCATGCTGGTACGCTCCCGGTCATAAGGAAGGGAATCGAGGATGGTAAGCCTTGGGCCACAACAGGTACAGTTGATAAACGGATGCAGATACCGCCTGTTTTTCGGATCAAACATCTCTTCCTTACATTCGTCGCAGATGGCAATATCCGGAGAAACAAAGATCTCACCCTTTGTCTTCTCGCTTTCAATGATATCAAACTGCGTAAATTCCTCCGGCTCCTCCACCGGTTCCACCAGAAGCTTAAGGATGGCCGCACGCTTCGGCGGCCTGTTCTCGATATCTCCGATAAAACCGTCCACATCCTGCTGCCTGCCCTGGGCAAAAATCTCCACATAGGGTCCTTTATTGGACACACTGCCACGGATTCCCCTTGCCATGGCATGACGGCTGACCGTAGGGCGGAACCCCACCCCCTGTACGATTCCGTAAACACGGATCATTTTTGTAATTTCGCACTCCATATGTTCTCCATTCCCTGTAACCAGCTCCCCTGATCCGGTTACAGTATGTATGTAACTTTATGCCCTGCTCTTAAGTCTACCTGCACTTTCCGGATACCGCAAAATGCACCGCATCCACAAACACACCGGAAAACGTCTTTGCCATCCGCTTCATACAGGGATCTGCAAAGATCACATCATATCTGCCTTTTTCCACCAGATCCATGTAATCTTCCTCATCTTTCAATGGCACATCCCCCTCTTCCAGGAGATCTTTTTCCATGGAAAACCAGCTTGCCACTGTGATCTCTCCATCTGCGCCACGTTTCTGAAGTTCCTCTCTTATGGAACCGGCCATTACCTGCTGCTGCACGATGAGAATTTTTTTCCCTGCATACTCCATATCCGGCACCAGTTCCTCCACCAGCGGATATCCCACCTCATAAGGCGTTCCGAAAGTTTTCTCAAGATATCTGGCACATTCCAGTGCCGCTGGAGAAACCACGATATTTTTTTCCACAGAGGAGGCTTTTTTTACTTCATCAAGCCCATCTCCCATTCCGTAGCAGACTGCCTGGTGCCCCTGAGACTTAAATTTTTCCCGGAGCTTATCTGCCGCCTTCAGGTCACTGACATCCTGTGGCGTCATTCCAAGGATGCCCACCCTGCCCGTCTCCACCGGCAGTTTTTCCCGGGCAAAAACTTTAAAAAGTTCCAGATAAGCCTTCCGTTCTCCCCCGTCATAAAGCTCCATTCCATCGGTATTTACCGCAAGTACCGGAAGGTCTGTTTTTTTCTCGCACATCCGCTTCAGTGCCTGATAATCCGTTCCGATCACGGCGGGCACCGGCGTTCCGATCACTGCCGCAAAGCCTGCCTCCACCTTTTCTGCCGCATCCACAAGTTTGGCAACCAGGCGGTCATCCCGTCCCAGGATGGCATCCATGTCCCGAAGTCCCGCACTGAACACGGCACTTTTGCGCTCAAACCATCTTGGCTCATCAAAGCCGCAGACATTTCCCGTACAGCCTCCGGCATCACAGATCACGATGATCCCGCCCAGCTCATACAGAACCGACACTGCTCCTGACTGATCCGGGGCAAAGGGTGTCAGATATTTCCGAAGTCCTCTCATGCTCTCTCCCCCTTCCTCTTATCCTGCTCCGCCGCAGTCTCAAGGAGTGCCTCAAATAATCTACGTACCCCTGCATACCCATAAGGCTGACGGTCCTGATTCCAGACTACATTAGGCTGATCCGGATGATAATATCCCGCATCCTTACCAATCGTAAGATTTACGCCACTCTCTGCTGGATCATAATACAGCATGGTAGGTTCCATATTGGAAAAAATCTTCGTGCCCGGGCTCAACTTAGCCAAATGTCGTATGTATACAAAATTCTCAGCTGTAATAGTTCCATAGATCTCCGGCACCTGAAATCCATAGCGCACCAGCGCAAGTGCCAGCTCAAAAGGATCTCCGTTCATGCACTCCCCTACTGCAAAGGAGGCATCCGGACAGACTTTTCGGAACTGTTCCACCGCCCTGGAAGCCTCATCCTTATACTGCTCCTGGTCAAAAGCCACCCCAAGGACCTGTCCCAGAGCCCGATACTGATTTTCGATCTTATCCATCTGATAGAGCCTTCGAAGCTCAATAAACGGGATCTTCAGCCGGTTATGAAAATCCTCTGCCGCAAACCTTGCTTCCGGATGAAGCACCAGATTGAAATTAGCCTGGGACATGGTCCGGTATTCCTCATAATCCTTACATCTGGAAATCTCATGGATGGTTTTTACACCAGCCTGATGTAGCAGATCATAAAGCTCACAGTCATCCACCAGCGGCGAAAAAAATCCCAGGAGATTGACCACATTTCCTTTTTTCTTCTGTGGTTCCAGAAGAGAATATAAGGACTGGCGCACATGGACCATGGGCGGCTTCCTGCCCTCACGTGTCAGCGCATACATGTAACAGGGACGCACCGGAATGTCCACTTTTTCCTCTGCTTTCCGACAGACACGTTCCATATCCGTTCCCAGAAGCGCATCCACACAGGTGATGCAGATCATCACCACCGACGGCTTCTTCTCACAGCAGTCGCAGATCTCTTTTACCGCTTTGGGGATCTTTTTCAGATGACGGCCTGTGACAATATCTGTCTCGTCCATCATCAGGTAAAAAAAACGGTCATTATACTCCGGCATGGAACTGATAAGAGAAGTATTTCTTCCACAGCATCCGGGCGCCACGATCAGCATAATGGAATCCGGCACTGCAAGCCCCGCACGTTTTACCCCGAAGCCTTCCGCTCCCGGAGAATTAAATGCCAGCGTTGCCGGAGAACTGTAGATCAGATGTTTCCCGGAGATCATCTGCGGCGGGATCGCTTCCGGTCCAAGCCGTTCCAGTTCTTCTGCTGTTGCAAAATATGCTTTCTTTTTCATACGTCCTCCTTCTCCTGCACAGTCCCTTCACTCTCCAGCAGCTTCCGCGCCAGCGCAAAAAATTTCTCACTGATCTCAGAATTCTCATCACCCTCGATCACCGTTTTTCCCTGGTCTTCCCAGCGGATGATCTCATCACTCCTGGGAATCTCACCAACAATAGGAATATTACTTTTTTCTGCAAAAGCCTGCACCTTCTCGGTCTCATTCTCCACATTCCTGTGGTTCAGCACGATTCCAAAGATCCTCGCATAGCTGCGGTCCTCAAAATTCCGAACAGCACTGGAAATATTGTTGGCTGCATAGAGTGCCATCTTCTCCCCGGATGTGACAATGAGGATTTTTTCCGCATAGCCCTCCCGGATCGGCGCCGCAAAACCACCGCACACCACATCTCCAAGCACATCGTAAAGTACTACATCCGGCTTCCAGGTCTCAAAAAGCTTCAGATCCTCCAGAAGCTGAAACGTTGCGATGATCCCTCTTCCCGCACAGCCAAGTCCCGGTGTGGGACCTCCGGTCTCAATACAGAGAACGCCGCCAAAGCCCTCCTTCGATATATCTTCCAGTTTCTCCGGTTCCTCATCTTCTTCCCTCATATAATTCATCACCGGCCGGAGAGGTTCTCCACCAAGAAGATTGATGGTGGAATCCGCTTTTGGATCGCACCCGATCTGGATCACTCTTTTTCCCATGGCCGCAAACGCCGCCGCCAGGTTGGAAGTCACTGTGGACTTTCCGATACCGCCCTTTCCATATACTGCTACCTTCAGCATAAAATCCTCCCTTACTGAATGCGCCTGCTCCTGCAGGCATTTTACATAAAAAAAGCTCCTTCACCACACAAGGTGAAAGAGTCCCGTATTCCGCTCACAAAGCAGCTAAAGCCACGCTAAATGAACAACAATTCCCGCTCGGATCATACCTTGCTGTCAAAGTCTGTTACCTCTCTATTTGGCTTTCATGACACATCATTCGGATAGAAAGAAAATTTGTAATAATATTTTTCATTCCGTCTGATTTTTCTGTTTTTATTATACAATAGCAGCTATTAGTGAGTCAATTGCAACTCTGACTTCTTACACAAAAAAAGACTTCTTATCGAAATATTTTTAAGCATTTCGACGAGAAGTCTTTTCTCTGCTCTGCCGGATGGGAAGCTCCGGCAAACGTATTATTCTGATGGATCCTTACTGAATAGAAACTACGTGATATCCACGATCTTCAACAACTTTTTTCAGTTCTTCGTTGGAAATCTCTCTGTCATAGGAAACCACTGCCTCACCTTTTTTCAGGCTGACTTTGGCTGCCGCTCCGTCAATACGGTTGATGGCTCTAGTGACGCTGGCTACACAGTTCTCACAGTGCATTCCTGTGATCTTCATAGTTTTCTCACCAAGCTTCGTTCCGTCCAGTTTCTTCTTCGGGATTTCCGGTTTGCTGCCGCCTCCACAGCAGGAACCCTCACCTTTCAGATGTTTATATGCGCCTTTTCCGGCAAACAACATAATGATGATAACAACGATGACAACGATTGCATTTGCCATAATGATCTACCTCCTGGTTACTTCTGCATTCCGCTGCAGCCTGAGCATCCGGAGCAATGACCGGAGCATCCGCCGCCACAGCCGTTGGTACGTGTATTACCAGCACAGCCTACACAGCTGAGCCCCTGTTTCTTTCTTGAATAAAGATAACTGATCACAAATATACCATATGCGATCACAAGCGCCAGTACAATAATATCCGCTACTATACTCATATCTGTCACCCTTTCTTTCGCTGCACAGCAGTTAAGACGCTGTCAGCTTCTGATGAATAATTTTGTAAAAAATTCCTATGTTTCTTCAGGCTTATTATAACACAGAAGACCAGGTATTTACATACCCGGCCTCCTTATGTTTCTTATCATTTCCGCTGTTTTCACAGCATCATTTCAAAGTTATCATATGTACCGGATCTTAACTGTATGACCGGTTTACGATTACTCTGCTGCCTGAACAGATCTCTTTGTAACATCGTTCTGGTTCTTGTACGGATCTGGTCTGAACAGAAGGAAGAGAATGATTGCCACAAGGATCAGAGCAACGATCGTTCCAATTCCGAAGGATCCGGCACCTGTAACAACAAGACCAATCTGGTATACACAAAGTGTTACAACATAAGCAAAGATGTTCTGGAAGAGAATTGCAAACCAGAACCATTTTCTGGACTGCATCTCATGTGCCATTGTAGAAATAGCTGCAAGACACGGAGAGTCAAGCAGGTTGAACAGCAGGAAGGAGAATGCTGCTACTGCTGACGGGAACCATGCTTTGATCGCTGCACCAACGATCATGGTATCTTCTGCATCATCACCAGCTACGTTTGCAAGAACACCCATTGTACTAACGATGGACTCTTTTGCGGAGAATCCGGAGATGGATGCTGCAACCGGCTGCCATTTACCGAATCCAAGAGGAGCAAAGATCGGAGCAAGGATACCACCAAGGATAGCCATGATACTGTCGTTGCTGTCCTCAACAAATCCGATTCCGCTTCCTGTTGTACCAATGCTGGAAAGAACCCACATGATAACAGTTGCAAGGAAAAGAATTGTTCCGGCTTTGATGATGAAGCCTTTCAGTCTCTCCCAAACGTGAAGCAGAACTGTCTTTGCAGACGGAATATGGTACTGTGGAAGCTCCATTACAAACGGAGCAGGTTTACCGGAGAACGGTTTTGTTTTCTTCAGGATGATGGCAGATACAAGAACTGCTACAACACCGATGAAGTACATCAGTGGTGTGATGAAACCAGCTGCTACATAGTCACCAGTTACATATGCTGTCATGATACCACCCATAAGAGCGATAACAGGAAGCTTAGCACCACAAGGAATAAATGTTGCTGTCATGATTGTTAATCGACGGTCGTTATCAGCCTCGATTGTTTTGGAAGCCATGATTCCAGGGATTCCACAACCAGAGGAGATAAGGAGCGGGATAAAGCTCTTTCCGGAAAGTCCGAAATGACGGAATACACGGTCCATGACGAATGCGATACGAACCATGTAACCGCAGTCCTCAAGGATGGACAGGAACAGGAACAGGATCGCCATCTGCGGAACGAATCCAAGTACTGCACCAAGACCACCGATGATACCATCAGATACAAGGCTTACCAGCCAGTCAGCAACGCCGACACCGCTGAGGCCATCAGCTACAACACCCTGGATAGTTCCGACGAAGCTATCGTTTGTCCAGTCTGTTACCATGGTACCAACTGTTGTTACAGATACATAATAAACGATGAACATGGTAAGGATAAAGATCGGAAGACCGAGGATACGGTTTGTTACGATACGGTCGATCTTATCGGAAACAGTCATCTTATTTCCGCTTCTCTTAACGTTTGCGGAAACAACTTTCTGGATGTACTGATATCTTCCATCTGTTACGATACTCTCTGTATCATCATCTTCTGCCTTCTCAAGGTTGGAAGCGATCTCCTCGATCTTGGACTGAGCAGAAGCCGGAAGGTTAAGACCTTCTTTTACCTTGCTGTCTCTCTCGAGAAGTTTTACTGCATACCATCTCTTGTTCTCCTCAGAGATGTTTGCAGGAACAAGGCTCTCGATCTCGTTTACAGCTTTCTCAACTGCCTTCGGGAACTCCATCTGTTTGGATGGTACTCTGTGCTGGTTTGCACATTTGATTGCCTCATCAACAACCTCTTTAAGTCCTGTTCCCTTAAGGGCGGATGTCTCAACGATCGGGCATCCAAGTGCGGAGCTTAAACCTTTTACATTGATGTGGATGTTGTTCTTCTTCAGAAGATCCACCATGTTAAGAGCGATAACAACCGGGATACCGATCTCAAGAAGCTGTGTTGCAAGATACAGGTTTCTCTCGATGTTTGTTGCATCCACAAGGTCGATAATCACATCCGGTTTTTCTTTCAGAAGGTAATCACGGCTGACAACCTCCTCAAGTGTATACGGGGAAAGTGAATAGATACCTGGAAGGTCTGTTACAGTTACATCCTTCTGGTTTTTCAGTTTACCCTCTTTTTTCTCTACAGTAACACCTGGCCAGTTACCAACGTACTGATTAGCGCCTGTAAGAGCGTTGAACATTGTAGTCTTACCACAGTTCGGGTTTCCGGCAAGAGCTATTGTTACAGACATTTTTCATCCTCCTTTTTTCAGATCAGAGCATGATGCTCTGTCATTTTTCGAAGTTTATTTCTGTTTTACTTCTACACATGCTGCGTCATGCTTACGCAGGGAAAGCTCATAACCTCTGATGGTGATCTCAACCGGATCTCCAAGAGGAGCTACCTTGCGGATATAAACCTCGCTGCCTTTTGTGATTCCCATGTCCATGATACGGCGCTTGTAAGCCGGGTCGCCGGTGATCTTGGAAACAACTACTGTAGAACCTACTGCTGCATCACGTAAAGTCATTTCTCTTTTCCTCCCTGTTTATATTCCAAATCCATATGATGATCTCCGTCTGCTTTCGCTTCCAGAGACCATAAAAACTGCTCATCTCCCGGAGCAGTTACAGTAAAACAGGCCCCTCCGGTCTGTCTGCTGTTCATTTTACGGAACGTGCCGCGTTCATCTTACGGCACTTCACATCCATAATCTATCCTCAACTGTACTTCATACAGTCTTGGGCAAATCTATTACCGGGCGCTGCCGCACACAGTCCGGTTACACCATTATGTGTCTGGCCATTTCCTTATTAACCGCAACTCTGGAATCCTTGATATTTACGATCAGATTGCCGTCAAACTGGGAAATAACGGTTACTTCCGCGTTCTCAACAAAGCCAAGACCTGCAAGAAATCTTCTTGTGTCTTCCGCTCCGGAAATACGCTTAATTGTACCGGTATCGCCTGACTGCAAAAATAAAATCGGCTGCATGGAATCCCCTCCGTTTCCTTCTATTAATTAACTCAGTCTAATTAGTTAGCCCTAACTCATAGGTTAGTGTATACTAAGTTTTTTCGAATGTCAATCCCCAAAATGAAAAAAGTTAATCAAGATTAAATTTTTTTAAAAAAGCATAAAAAGAATTCCTGTATTTTGAGATATTTCTACCTGCCGGACAGGCACTTCTCTTTTTACAGGAATTCTTTTATAATTTTCTGATATTATCTTCTAATGGATCTGATCATCCAGCAATTTCAGAATCAGATTTTCTGTCTCATTGATACCATAACTTGCACTGTTGATGCACAAGTCATAGTTATCCGGCTTGCCCCAGTGAGCTCCACCATAGAAGTTATAATACTTTCTGTGCTGGCTGTCCATCTTCTTCAGGAAGCGGACCGCCTGCTTCATATTCATCTTTCTTACATCCATGACATGCTGGACACGGATGGCAAAAGGCGCCGTGATAAACAGGCTGATATGTGGAATGTGATTGTTCTTCAGGATCGCATCCGCACATCGTCCCATGATGATGCAGTCCTCTTTTGATGCCAGGTCACAGATCAGGTCACTCATGTTAAAGAATACCGCATCCTGTTTCGGAAGACCGTGATAACGGTTAAATTCCCGGAACCAGCCCTTGGGGTCAAATTTATGCTTCTTCTCATATTTATTGAAGTCTGCAAAATATTCCGCATCGTTGACTGCACCTTTTTCCGCCTCAAGACGTCTTAATACCTGGTCAAAGATCTCCACATCATAATAGTTGATTCGAAGTTTATCTGCCAGACCGAAACCGATATCATTGCCGGCGCTTCCCTGTGTACGGCTGATACAGATGACCAGATGATCGTCCTCGGAAATTTTTTCCCTGCGCTTGATCATATGATTCAGCGCCACACGTTCCTTATCCATGATATCCGTAGCAACAAAGGTCTCCGGCAGCGTAAGGATCTCCTGAAAGATCTCATCATATTTCTTCATCAGACGGCTTTTTTCGTCTTTATCCTTGATGGTTCTGGCCATGTTACTGATCAGGGCCATCTCGCTTCGAAGAAGATGCCCGTCCGGTTTGGTATACATCAGGGCACTTAAGTTACGGATGGTACCTTCTCTGTCACCGGTAAAGGTACGTCCAAGGGAAGATCCTACGCTTTTATAAACCTCGCCATCCAGTTCATAAAGTCTGGTAGCAAGTTCTCTGCATTTCTCTCGAATGTTATTATCCTGCATATTGATCCTCCTCCCTTATAAAAAGAATACCAGCATATCGATGATGAACACCGGTACCAGGAAACAAATGGACCATCCCATGTATCCAAAGAAGGACGGCATGTTGATACCATTTTCGTCAGAAAGTGTCTTGACCATAAAGTTCGGAGCATTGCCGATATATGTATTGGCACCCATAAATACGGCACCACAGGAAATCGCGGAAAGAAGTTTTACAGGAACCGTTCCCAGTGTGGTTGCGATTCCACTTGTAAATCCAAGGGTTCCCGCTGTAGTCAGAAATACCAGATAGGTCGGTGTATTATCCAGGAAACTGGACAGTGCTCCTGTGGCCCAGAACATCTGGTACGGCTCGGTAATTCCAAGGTTCGGTCCCACTGCTTTCAGGAGCATCAGAGCCGGCTGCATGGTGATAAAGATACCGATGAAAAGTACTGCAACCTCTTTGATCGCGCCCCAGGTAAAATGGTTCCGCACACGGATCTTTTTGTCTGTTGTTTTAAAGGACAGAAATGCAGCTACCAGGATCAGGACGATCTCAATGATTGACGGGAAGCTTAATGTAACCTCACCGAAAATATGGATTCCTCTTACATTGCCTGCCGCATCCTGAAATGCCGGCATACCCGGAAGCATACCACTTAAGATAACACCTACAACGATCATTACAAGGAAAATGATGTTGTGAAGTCCATCGATCTTGAACTCGGTTCCCGGTTTGCTGATGTCCGGTTTACGTCCGTCTGCAATATCTCTCTTATAAGAGCGCATATCCAGATGATAGAACACAAACAGAAGGATCACCATATTAAAGAGCAGAACCGGAAGAAGGTGCAGGCTCCAGAAGAACGGAACCCCTCGCATGAATCCCATCAGAAGTGGCGGATCACCGATCGGTGTCAGGCAGCCACCCATGTTGGACACCATAAAGATGAAAAAGATCATAATGTGACCCTTTCTCTTTCTCCAGGAATTCATTTTGATCACCGGACGGACCATCAGCATGCTGGCTCCGGTGGTTCCAATACAGCTGGAAAGCAGCGTTCCCAGTGCAAGAAGTCCTACATTTACCCGCGGCGAACCCGCAAAATCGCCCTCAACCGTAATGTTACCGGATACACAGAACAATCCGAATAACAGGATGATAAATGTAAGATAGTCATTAATCACGCACTCAAGTACTGTTTCTGCAGTTTTTCCGGCACCGTAAACAACAGCAAACGGAATAATCATGAGAACGATCCAGAATGCAACCACGATCGGCTGATGTGACTCCCACCACTCACCTTTTACCAGAGGCATCACTGCAACACACAGAAGAAGGCCTGCAAAAGGAATACAAAGCCACACCGGCATGCTTGATACTGTCTCGCCATTTCCAGCTGCCCATACACCCACAGGACACGCCAGGATTACTGTCAGAAAAGTACACATGACGGTTAATAATTTTTTCAAAATATTCACCCCTCACATAAATTTTTTAACCAGTGAAATTATAACATATAACATTTTAAAATCAACTGTGTGGATGTGCAATTTATACTCATATCTGCTCATTTTTTTGTGCATTTTGTTGGTGTATCCTGACTGGTTTTGTTTATTTTTTAACACACAACCAGATTTTTGGGTACTGTTTGATATGTCTGTTATATATTTTATATATATTGATGCTGTGATGTGTTTACGTTTCGGCAGGCATGACTCCTCATATCCGAAATCCTGTTTTTACTGCAGGACACCATTTTCTGTGGAACAAAAAAACAGCAGTATCTTTCCCTGGCCGGTTATCTGCCAACCAAAAAATACTGCTGTCCTGTATCAGGATTTCCCTGAACTATGATCTTTCGTTTTTCTGCTCTTGAAGCCTGCTTTGGGCTTCCCTCGCCAGAAGATCTCTGTTATTTATTCCATGCACTCGTCAAGGATCTCGGCCATTTTGTCAATATCCTCTTTTGTGATCACAAGGGGAGGAACAAGACGGAGAACGTCGCTTCCTGCTGAGATCACAAGGAGACCTTTTGCAAGAGCTTTTTTCACTACATCTCCTACCGGGCGTCCTTTGATCACGATACCCTGCATGAAGCCTTTGCCTCTTCTTACTTCCGCACATTCATGTTTTGCAACCAGTTCGTCCAGTTTTTCCTCCAGATACGGGGTCAGGCCCTGTACATGAGAAAGGATCTGGTCTTTTTCGAAGATATCAAATACCTTGCTGACCGCCGCGCATACAAACGGATTTCCACCGTAAGTGGTTCCATGATCGCCTGGCTTCAGGGATGCTGCCGCTGCTTTCTTATTCAGAACAAAAGCACCTACCGGAACACCGCAGCCAAGAGCTTTGGCACAGGTCATGATATCCGGCTGTACGCCGTATGCCTGCCATGCGAAATAATGTCCTGTACGTCCCATACCACACTGGATCTCGTCCAGGATCAGGATGATATCTTTCTCATCACAGAGCTTACGCAAGCCTTCCAGGAACTCTTTGGTAGCCGGGTAAATACCTCCCTCGCCCTGTACAGTCTCGGCGATGATGGCACAGGTCTTGTCTGTAACCTGAGCTTTTACGCTCTCAAGGTCATTGAAATCCGCAAATTTTACGCCACCCATCAAAGGCTCAAAAGGCTCTCTGTAGTGTGCAGTACCTGTCACGGAAAGTGCACCGATGCTGCGGCCGTGGAAAGAATGGTTCATGGCAATGATCTCATGATCTGCATGGCCATCTCTCTCGTAGGCATATTTCTTGGCAGCTTTCAGAGCACCCTCGATAGCCTCTGTACCACTGTTTGTGAAGAATGCTTTTTCCATATGACTTGCCTGTACAAGTTTGGCACCTGCATCAATGATCGGCTCATTGTAATACAGGTTGGAAATGTGCATCAGTTTGTCGATCTGGGCTTTCAATGCTTCGTCATAGCCCGGGTAATGATACCCCAGTGCATTTACAGCGATACCTGCTGCAAAATCCAGATATTCCTTTCCTTCGGAATCATAGAGGTGGCAGCCCTCGCCTTTTTCAAAAACTACCGGAAAACGGTTATATGTATGAAGAATACTGGCTTCTGATTCTTCCATCAGTTCATTCATGCTCATTGTAATATTTCTCCCCATCATCTTTTAAAATTGCGGTACCAATACCTTTGTTTGTAAAGATCTCAAGCAGTAAGCTGTGCGGGATCCTTCCATCCAGGATATGGACTCTGTTTACACCATGCTCGATGGCATCGATGCAGTTTTTCAGTTTCGGAATCATTCCGCCGCCGACAGTACCATCGGAGATCAGGTTCTCAGCCTCATCTACACGAAGTTCGGAGATCAGAGTGGACGGATCGGAAGCGTCTCTGTATACACCTTCAATATCGGAAAGGAAGGCAAGTTTCTCTGCATTGACCGCCTCTGCAATAGCGCAGGCTGCATCATCTGCGTTAATGTTGTAGGAATCAAAATTCTCGTCAAAACCGATTGGGAATACGATCGGAAGGAAGTCTCTTTCCAGAAGGTCCTGGAGGATCTTTGGATTGACTTTTGTGACTTCACCTACGTAGCCGATGTCCTCGCCTTTGGAAAGTTTCTTTTTGCACTGGAGAAGACCACCGTCTTTACCGCTGACACCTACAGCCTGAACGCCGAGAGATTCTACAAGCGTAACAAGTTCTTTGTTTACTTTGGCAAGAACCATCTCTGCGATCTCCATGGTGTCTTTGTCCGTTACACGGAGACCGTTTACGAAACGGGGCTCCATGCCGACTTTACCGACCCAGCGGCTGATCTCCTTGCCACCGCCGTGAACGATGATCGGTTTGAATCCGACCAGCTTCAGGAGGACTGCGTCCTTGATGACGTTACGTTTTAATTCTTCATCAAGCATGGCACTTCCGCCGTATTTGATGACTACGATTTTGCGGTTGAACCGCTGGATGTATGGCAGGGCTTCTATGAGAACCTCTGCTTTGTCAAGATATTTCTGATTCACCATATGGGTATCTCCTTTTTTTGAAAAATGATATGGGTTGAAAAAGGTTTTTTTGTTGTATGTTGGACGTTTTTTCTTTATAAATTATAGTTTTGTCTCAGCTGATAGCTGTGGGATTTGCGAGGAGGGGAAGCACTCGGAGTTCCGAAGGCCGTTTCCCCTCCTCGCGCTCCTCCCCTCCGGCCACGGAGAACGGGCTGTTGCCCGCATCGCGGGCAAAGCGCCTGCTGCGGATAGGCTGCCGCAGGCAGCCACCTCCGACGCGCTTTCGCCGAAGGCGAACAGCCCGTCAGTCTGCCTTTGGCGACTGACGGGCAAACTGTCACGATTTTCCAAGGCTTCCGCCCTGAAGTTTCTCACGTTCGTCACTCAGTCTTCGTCAACTAACGTTCAACACACCACAACCAAGAGTGCCCAACGGAGGGGGTTCTTAGGGGGAGCGTGCGGGCTTCGCAACTCCGAGCTCGCTCCCCCTAAGGGTTTTCTCAGCTTACAAACTGAAACAAAATTACATATAAAATCCACCATAAAAAACCATTCTACAGAGCTCTTACATCAAGAACGATAATCCGCATTGATTTTTACATAATCATAAGTAAGGTCGCATCCCCATGCGGTTGCACTGGCCTCGCCCATCTTCATATCAGCAATGGCTGTCACAGCGTCTTCAGAGAGGATCTTTGTAGCTTCCTCTTCACTGTATCCTGTAGAAACTCCATTTTCAATGATCTTTATTTTTCCTGCTTTGCTCTCAAAGTAGAGATCTACTTTCTCCGGGTCGAACTGGACTCCGGAGTAGCCGAGGGCGCAGAGGATTCTTCCCCAGTTTGCGTCGTGGCCGTAGATGGCTGCTTTTGTCAGGGAAGAGGTTACTACGGATTTACTTAAGGTTACGGCTTCTGCCTTGGTGGCTGCGCCGATAACTTTGACCTCGAAGAGTGCGGTTGCGCCTTCTCCGTCGCCTGCAATCTTTTTGGCAAGGGTTGTGTTTACATAGTTGAGCGCTTTTTTGAACTCTTCATAATCTGCATTTTTCTCTGTGATCTTTGGATTGCCGGCCTGACCGTTTGCCAGGAGGAGGACGGTGTCGTTTGTGGAGGTGTCTCCGTCAACGGATACCATGTTGTAGGTGTCCTTGATGTCCTCGCTGAGTGCTTCCTGAAGAAGTTCCTTGGAGATGTCCACATCGCTGGTGATAAATCCAAGCATTGTGCACATATTCGGGTGGATCATTCCGGAACCTTTGCACATACCGCCTACAGTTACGGTTTTTCCGCCGATCTCGATCTCTACAGCTGCCTCTTTCTTCTCGGTGTCGGTTGTCATGATGGCTTTTGCTGCCTCAAGGCCTGCCTCGCGGCTTCCCTCAAGCTTCGGCGCCATGGCTTTTACTCCGTTTGCGATACGGTCGATCGGAAGCTGCATTCCGATGACACCTGTGGATGCTACCAACACACTGTCTTCCGGGATCCCAAGGCTTTCGGATGCTGCTTTGGCTGTTTCCTTACAGTAGCCAAAACCTTCCTCACCGGTACATGCGTTGGCGATTCCGCTGTTGCAGATCACGGCTCTTGCGCCCTGATGATTGTATACAATGTCCTGATCCCATCTTACAGGAGCTGCTTTTACCACATTGGTCGTGAATGTTCCTGCAGCCACACAGGGAACTTCACTGAATACCATGGCCATATCGGTACGGCCTTTATATTTGATCTCTGCTGCAGTTGACGCTGCCTTAAAACCTTTTGCGGCTGTTACGCCGCCGTCGATGATCTTCATATTCTATGTCTCCTCTCGTCTGAAATCCTCTGTGTTTTACGGGCACATCGGGATCTGTTTCAGTCCTTCGTTCTCGTCGAATCCAAACATCAGGTTCATGTTCTGAACGGCCTGTCCTGCGGCACCTTTTACCAGGTTGTCGATGGCGCCCATCATGATAACTCTCTTAGTTCTCGGATCGATCTTGAAGTTTACATCTACAAAGTTGCTGCCTTCCACGTTTCTTGTCTGCGGGCATACATCTTTGTTCAGCACACGTACAAAGAACTCATCTTTATAATATTTGTCATAGGCCGCTTTTACTTCCTCATAGGTAACATCCTTTGTCAGGGAAGCATATGCAGTTACCAGGATTCCTCTGTTCATCGGAACAAGATGCGGGGTAAAGTTGATCAGCACTTCCTGTCCGCATGCGTATCCAAGCTGGTCCTCGATCTCCGGTGTATGTCTGTGTGTGGCAACGCCGTAAGCTTTAATACTCTCGTTTACCTCACAGTAAAGATTCGGAACTTTAGCTCCTCTTCCTGCTCCGGATGTTCCGGACTTTGCATCAATGATAATAGTGTTCGGATCAATGAGGCCTTCTTTTAACAGCGGATAAATAGACAGTGTGGAGCATGTCGGATAGCATCCCGGGTTGGCGATCAGCCGTGCCTTTTTGATATCCTCACGGTTGATCTCGCAGAGACCGTAAACTGCTTCATCAATAAACTGCGGTGCTTTGTGCTCGATTCCGTACCATTTTTCATATTTCTTCACATCTTTAATACGGAAGTCCGCGCTTAAGTCGATCACCTTACACTTGGAAAGGATTTCTTCATTAATAAGGGATGCACAAAGGCCCTGCGGAGTTGCGGTAAAGATCACGTCCACCTCATCTGCAAGTGCCGCCATATTGTCATCCATACATTTGGCATCCACCAGTTTGAAAAAGTTCTGATAAATATCTGCATACTGCTGATCTATGTAGCTTCGGGAACCAAACCATTTGATCTCAACATCCTTGTGTCCAAGAAGAAGTCTTACGATCTCATTTCCTGCGTACCCTGTCGCACCGATAATTCCTGCTTTAATCATCTTTCACATTCCTCCTCTGCCGTATCTCTTACGGCTTAAGTAAAAAGGCGTTCCTCATATGTCCGCCTTGTCAATGGATAGATTATACATCTTCTCTGCATATTATGCAATAGTCATTTTCTTTGATTTTTCACTGTCTTTTCTGTTTTTCATGTATTTTCTTATAATATTACCCGTTTTTCGATGCATTTTTATGCAAAAAATTTTTCATATTTTTCAAATTATCTCTTGCATATTTATAAAATCTGGTGTATATTAAGCCATGTCGACAGGACAGCCGAAAATTTTGTTTTGTCACGCATGAATATTTATTCACTCTGGTAAAGTTATAAAACAGCATAATTTTTCCAGATAACGTAAAAAAATTCACCGTCCCGGAAATGTCCGGAGCGATACAAAATTTCAAAAAATCCCAGGAGGACATATATTATGAAAGAAAAAGTTGTTTTAGCGTATTCCGGTGGTCTTGATACCACAGCCCTGATCCCGTGGCTGAAAGAAACATTTGATTATGACGTTGTCTGCTGCTGTGTAAACTGCGGACAGGGAAACGAGCTGGACGGTCTTGAAGAGAGAGCAAAAATGTCCGGTGCTTCCAAATTATATATTGAAGATATTGTTGATGAGTTCTGCGATGATTTCATCATGCCATGTGTAGAGGCCGGTGCTGTATATGAGCATTCCTATCTTCTCGGAACTTCCATGGCTCGTCCGGTTATCGCCAAGAAACTGGTTGAGATCGCACGTAAAGAAGGCGCTGTTGCAATCTGCCACGGTGCTACAGGTAAAGGAAATGACCAGATCCGTTTCGAACTTGGTATCAAAGCTCTTGCTCCGGACATCAAAATCATCGCTCCATGGCGTATGACAGATCTGTGGACCATGCAGTCCCGTGAAGATGAGATCGAGTTCTGTAAAGCTCACGGCATCACTCTTCCGTTCGATGCAAGCCACAGCTACAGCCGTGACAGAAACCTCTGGCACATCAGCCACGAGGGACTGGAACTTGAGGATCCTTCCCAGGCTCCGAACTACGATGACATGCTTGTATTAAGCGTAACACCGGAGAAAGCTCCTGATAAAGAAACAGAAGTTACCATGACATTTGAGCAGGGTGTTCCGAAAACTCTCAACGGAAAGGCAATGAAAGTTTCCGAGATCATCACTGAGCTGAACAAACTTGGCGGCGAGAACGGTATCGGTATCGTTGACATCGTTGAGAACCGTGTTGTTGGTATGAAATCCCGTGGTGTTTATGAGACTCCTGGCGGAACAATCCTGATGGCAGCTCATGACCAGCTTGAGGAGCTGATCCTTGACCGTGAGACAATGGAAGCCAAGAAGAAACTGGGCAGCCAGTTTGCACAGGTTGTTTACGAGGGAAAATGGTACACACCACTCCGTGAGGCTATCCAGGCATTTGTTGAATCCACTCAGAAATATGTTACCGGTGAAGTTAAATTCAAACTTTACAAAGGAAACATCATCAAGAATGGTACAACTTCTCCATACAGCCTTTACAATGAGTCCCTTGCTTCCTTCACAACCGGTGATATGTATGACCACCACGACGCTGACGGATTCATCACTCTGTTCGGTCTGCCGCTGAAAGTTCGTGCTATGAAGCTTGCAGAAGTTAAGAACAACCAGAATCAGAACTAATTTTGCCGGACACGGTTCCGACAGATCATAAAAATGCCCCGGGAAGCTATCTGAAGTTCCCCGGGGTCTTTTCTTATATATCGCTTTGACCACATAATACGCGAAAGGATTCTTTTATCATGAACACACAGAAAATGCCTCTGAAAAATTCTCTCTGCCTGCTTCTGGCCGCTACCATCTGGGGAATCGCCTTTGTCGCCCAGAGTGTAGGCATGGAATATGTAGGTCCTTTTACTTTTAACGGCGTCCGTTCCCTGATCGGTGCTGCTGTTCTGGTGCCGGTGATCTTTCTCTTAAACCGCTCCAAAGATACAGCTTCTGCCGCGGCAGATCCCTCAACATCAACAACCACATCTTCTCCATACAAAACCCGCGATCTCTGGATCGGCGGTATCGCCTGCGGCATAGCACTTTTTGCAGCCAGCAACTTCCAGCAGTTCGGCATCAAATATACAACGGTAGGAAAAGCCGGCTTCATCACAGCCTGCTATATTGTCATTGTCCCGATTATCGGACTCTTTCTGAAAAAGAAATGCAGTCCCTTTATCTGGGCAGCCGTTGTCATGGCACTGATCGGACTTTATCTTCTCTGCATCACGGACGGTTTTTCCATTGGTCTCGGAGACGTCCTGGTGCTGGTGTGTGCGTTCCTGTTTTCTCTGCACATTCTGGTCATTGACTATTTTTCCCCGAAAGCAGACGGAGTAAAACTTTCCTGTATCCAGTTCCTGGTCTGCGGGATCCTGTCCATGATCCCGGCTCTTGTCCTGGAACATCCGCAGATTTCTTCTATCCTCACTGCATGGCTCCCCATCCTGTATGCCGGCATTATGTCCTGCGGCGTTGCCTACACTTTGCAGATCGTAGGCCAGAAAAATGTCAATCCAACGGTAGCTTCCCTGATCCTTTCCCTGGAATCCTGTATCTCCGTACTTGCAGGCTGGGTCATCCTTGGACAGAAACTTTCCGCAAAAGAGCTTCTTGGATGCGTCATCATGTTCGCGGCTATCATCCTGGCACAGCTGCCGGAGAAATCTTCTGCGAAATAGGCAGATAAACAATAAAGTGCATGAAAAGTTATCACGCTTCTCATGCACTTCTTTTTTATCTTTCATTGGCTTTCACTGCCGCCCCGTGTGGATACTGGCCGGTCACTTCATTTACTCCGCTGCTGCTTCGTCTCTCTTAATAAAGTTATTATAATGCGCCTTGATCTTCTCAAAGCTCTCCTGGCTGATATCGTGCTCCATCTTGCAGGCATCTTCCAGTGCAATCTCTGCCGGAACTCCAAGTCCCTCCAGCATCTTGGCAAGTACGGTGTGTCTCTCATAGATCTGGTTGGCGATCTCTGCGCCCTTCTCCAGAAGTGTCACAGTACCGTAACGGTCCATGGCAATATATCCGTCCTCACGGAGAAGCTTCATCGCATGGCTGACACTTGGCTTGGAAACGCCAAGTCTGGTAGCAATATCAATGGAACGAACCCCGCCGCCCTTCTTCGATAAAACCAGAATTGATTCCAGGTAATCCTCTGCTGACTGTCTGATTTCCATATAAAATCCTCCCTACAAAAATTAAACTCTATATAGACCCTCTAAAGGGATCTGAATCGCATTCTCGCCCCTATTTCACAGGTGAATATTAACTTTTAATATACCGCTTAAATGATGTTATGTCAAGTATTTCACACATATTTGTCTTGACATTAAAAATATTTTACCTGATAATAGTATCTGAACAATACATCTGTTCTGTAGCAGCCCGGAACTTTTTTCCAGGGGTGCTATCTTTTTGAACAGTAAAAGAAAGGAGATTTTTTATGCTCAAAACCCTTCTGGCCCAGGTCAGGGAGTTTAAAAAGGCCTCGTTTCTCACGCCTTTTTTCATGATCCTGGAAGTTCTCTTTGAGACTCTGATCCCCCTGGCCATGGCTTCCATTATTGATAAGGGTGTGGAAGCCGGAAATATCGGCCATATCTATCGGATGGGTGGAGTTATGGTAGTTCTTGCCCTGTGCGGACTCTGGTCCGGCGTCATGGGCGGAAAATACGGAGCACTGGCCTCCACAGGCTTTGCCAGAAACCTCCGAAAAGCCATGTACACCAACATCCAGACCTTTTCTTTTTCCAACATCGACAAATACAGCACTGCCGGCCTGATCACCCGTCTTACCACAGATGTGACCAACCTGCAGAATGCCTATCAGATGATCCTGCGTATGTGTACCCGTGCACCGGCCAGCCTGATCTGTGCCATGGTCATGGCATTTCTCATCAACGCCAAACTTGCAAGCATTTATCTGATCGCGGTGATCTTCCTCGGTGCCTGTCTGATCTTTATCATGCGAAAAGCAACGAAATATTTCCAGACTGTGTTCCGCAAATACGATGACCTGAACGCAAGTGTCCAGGAAAATATCGGTGCCGTCCGTGTTGTCAAAGCCTATGTCCGTGAAGACTACGAGATCAGCAAATTTCAGAAAGCCTGTAACAAAGTATACGAAATGTTCTTAAGTGCCGAGAAGATCGTTGTTATGAACATGCCTCTGATGCAGTTTACCGTTTACGCCTGCATCCTTGGAATCAGCTGGCTTGGCGCAAAAATGATCGTGGGCAGCACGCTTACTACCGGTGAGCTTATGAGCCTTCTCACTTACTGCATGAACATTCTCATGAGCCTGATGATGCTCTCCATGGTTTTTGTTATGGTGACCATGAGTATTGCCAGTGCCGAGCGTGTTACGGAAGTCATCAACGATACTGCTGATATCACTGACCCGGAGAACCCGGTAACAAAAGTTCCGGACGGAAGCATCGTCTTCGACCACGTAAACTTCAGTTATAAGAAAGACAGCAAAGAACCGGTCTTAAAAGACATCAACCTTTCCATCCGCTCCGGCGAGACCATCGGAATCATCGGCGGTACCGGAAGTGCCAAATCCAGTCTTGTCAACCTGATCAGCCGTCTTTATGACGTAACGGACGGTTCTGTTCTGGTGGGAGGCATCGATGTCCGCAAATACCACCTGGAATCTCTCAGGAACCAGGTTTCCGTTGTCCTTCAGAAGAATGTCCTCTTCTCAGGAACCATTCTGGAAAATCTCCGCTGGGGTGACAAAAACGCCACGGAAGAAGAATGCCGCCGTGCATGCCAGCTTGCCTGCGCTGATGATTTCATCGAAAAAATGCCGGATAAATACAATACTTTCATTGAACAGGGCGGTTCCAATGTTTCCGGAGGTCAGAAACAGCGTCTCTGTATCGCCCGTGCTCTTCTGAAGAAACCGAAGATACTGATCCTGGACGATTCCACCAGTGCGGTAGATACTGCCACAGACGCAAAAATCCGCCGTGCTTTTGCAGAAGAGATCCCGGATACCACCAAGCTGATCATCGCCCAGCGTGTTTCCAGTATCCAGAATGCAGACCGCATCATCGTTATGGACAACGGCGAGATCAACGGATTTGGTACCCATGAGGAACTTCTTAAGACCAACGCCATTTATCAGGATGTATTCAATTCACAGACCGGCGGTGCCGGTGATTTTGACGAGGGAGGTGATCCGGCTTGAAAAAACAGAACATGAAAGGTCCGGGTGGTCCTGGACCGAAAGGCATGGGAGCGCCGGAACAGCCAGGAAAACTTCTGGGACGCCTTTCCCGTTATATTTTTAAGAACTACAGTATCCATATCGTGATCGTGGTAATCTGCATTTTTGTCAGCGTTCTTGCCAATGTACAGGGAACCATGTTCATGAAAACCCTGATTGACCAGTATATCACGCCTCTTCTTAAGGCAGATACACCGGACTTCGGGCCTTTAACTGCTGCAATCGCACGTGTGGCATGTTTTTACGCCATCGGTGTTATTGCCACCTATACTTATAACCGTATCATGATCAATGTTTCCCAGGGAACTTTACGTAACCTCCGAAACGACATGTTTGCAAAAATGGAAACACTTCCCATCAAATATTTTGATACCCACGCACACGGTGATATCATGTCCATCTACACCAACGACATTGATACCCTGCGCCAGATGATCAGCCAGAGTTTCCCACAGCTGCTTTCCAGTGTGATCACCATTGTCAGTGTTCTTGTAAGTATGCTGATCCTCAACGTTCCGCTTACTTTCGTGACTCTGCTTATGGTTGCCATTATGCTGACTGCCAGCCGGAAACTTGCGGGCCTGAGCGGAAAATATTTCCTGGAACAGCAGACAAACCTTGGTATTGTCAACGGCTATATCGAAGAGATGATGGAAGGACAGAAAGTTGTCAAAGTCTTCTGCCATGAGGACGAAAGCATCCAGAAATTCGATGAGCTGAACGACCAGCTTTTTGCCAGCGCAGACAACGCCAACCGTTTTGCCAACATCCTGATGCCTGTAGTTGCCCAGCTTGGAAACGTCAGCTACGTGATCTGTGCCATGGTTGGCGGTATCCTTGCCATCAATGGCATCGGAAACTTCACTCTTGGCGGACTTGCCAGCTTCCTGACTTTCAACAAGAGTTTTAACATGCCCATCAACCAGGTCAGCCAGCAGTTCAACAGTATTGTTATGGCCCTTGCAGGTGCCAAACGTATCTTTGATCTTCTGGATGAGAAATCCGAAGTGGACGAAGGCTACGTTACTCTTGTCAACGCAAAAGAGGAAAACGGCGTTCTCACCGAATCCGAGAAACGTACCGGCCGCTGGGCATGGAAACATTTCCATAAAGCTGAGGGTACCACGGATTATATCGAGCTGAAAGGTGACATGGTTCTGGAGGATGTGGATTTTGGTTATAACTCCAACAAGATCGTTCTTCATGACATCAACATGTATGCACAGCCGGGCCAGAAGATCGCTTTTGTAGGATCTACCGGCGCCGGAAAAACCACCATCACCAACCTTCTGAACCGTTTTTACGACATTCAGAAAGGTAAGATCCGTTACGACGGCATCAATATCACCAAAATCAAAAAAGACGATCTTCGCCGTTCCATGGGCATCGTTCTTCAGGATACCAACCTGTTCACGGCAACCGTTATGGAAAACATCCGCTACGGAAAACTGGATGCCACAGATGAAGAGGTCATCGCCGCAGCAAAACTTGCCAACGCTGACGGTTTTATCCGCAGGCTTCCACAGGGTTATAACACCCTTCTCCGTGGAAACGGTGCAAACTTGAGCCAGGGCCAGAGACAGCTTCTCTCCATCGCCCGTGCAGCTGTTGCAGATCCGCCTGTCCTGATCCTGGACGAAGCCACCAGTTCCATTGATACCCGTACCGAAAAACTGGTACAGGATGGTATGGATAAGCTGATGGAAGGCAGGACAACCTTCGTGATCGCCCACAGACTTTCCACAGTACGTAACAGTGACTGTATCATGGTCCTGGAGCAGGGACGTATTATCGAGCGTGGTTCCCACGAGGAGCTGCTTGCTCAGAAGGGCCGGTATTATCAGCTGTATAATGGCTGATCCTGGCCTCCCGGTTATTTCCGGGCAAAAATATTTCAAGGCAGAAAAAACATGCAGGGTACATCTTTGTGGGATGGCTCTGCATGTTTTATTTTTCCGTAATCTTTCTTCCATTTTATCTCTGCACTTCTTCTGATGATTCTTTTATGATATAATTTTTTCGTTGATTTTTTAGAAAGGGGTTTCTGCTGAATTCTGAATTACAACAAAATTTCAGAACTACGGCGGATTAAATTCAAATATATGAAACAGGCTGAAGAATATTATTACGGCAGAATGCCAAAAGATAAACAGAACGTGTACCGCGCAATGCTTCACGGACTTATGGAACTTTCCGATGAGTTTCTGATCCCACAGGTTTCCACTACCGACGGAAACTGGCTCTATGATGTGTTTTTCCAGCTGAGACTGGATCATCCGGAGATTTTCTGGGCCGTGGGGTTCAAATACCGCTATTACAAAGATTCCCCAAATCTGATCCTGATCCCTGAATATATCTTTGACAAGAATAAGATCCGGGAACACCAGAAAGCTCTGGGTGCCCGCGTAGACAAGCTTGTACGCCCTGCCATGAAGCTTTCCGAGTGGGATAAGGAAAAATATGTCCATGACTTTATCTGCGAAAACATCCGCTATGACAAGCTGAAAAAGCCATACTCCCACGAGATCATCGGGCCTCTTGGACACGGCGTAGGCGTCTGTGAGGGAATCGCCAAATCTGTAAAAGTGCTCTGCGATGCCCTTGGTGTCTGGTGCATCATCGCCATCTGCGGAAACAATCCGGAAAAAAGGATCAAGTACCGCCACACCTGGAATATTGTCCGGATTAACGGACAGTACTACCATCTGGACGCCACCTTTGACAATACTCTTGGCAAAAACGAGGACGGCTCTGTCAGCATCCGCTACGATTATTTTAATCTGGATGACAAAAACATCTTTCGTGACCATGAACCACTGATCGCTCCTGCCCCCACCTGCCCGGACGGAAGCCACTTCTACTACCGCGAGAAAAAGCTGTCCTTTACCAAGCTGGAAGACGTCTACAAACGCGCCCTCCAGGCCTCCAAAAAAGGCCGTGAATTCACGTTCCACTGGAGAGGCGGTTATCTCACCCGTGAGATCCTCTCCGACCTCGTAGACCAGATCCAGGCCGCCGGAAAGACCCGGGAGAAAAAAGCCATCATCACCCTCAACTGGCCCCAGGCTGTGCTCCGTTTTCACTTTGTGGAGCAGCAGGCGGAAGGGAAAGTATTTATTGAGGAAGTGAATGAGGGAGAGAAATTGTAATTTGATTTAAAAAATTTTATAGAGCCCAAATGCCACAGATCATTACCGATACATCTGTGGCATTTTATTATGAGTATTATTCTGAAAATACAAAAGACCTTCTATAAATCAAATTTACAGAAGATCTCTTAATAAGTGCGGATAACAGGACTTGAACCTGCACGATTGCTCACTGGTACCTAAAACCAGCGCGTCTGCCAATTCCGCCATATCCGCATATGCAATTGTCACCATCACTCTGTCTGATGGTAAAAAAATAACGGAAAGCAAATGCTTTCCGCTAATGAGGCATCGGGGATTCGAACCCCGGACAACTTGATTAAAAGTCAAGTGCTCTACCGACTGAGCTAATACCCCATAAAAAAGGACTGGGCTAGCTGGATTCGAACCAGCGAATGCAGCAGTCAAAGTGCTGTGCCTTACCGCTTGGCGATAGCCCAATGGGCGAAGGGTGGATACAGGGATTCGAACCCTGGGCCTCCAGAGCCACAATCTGGCGCGCTAACCAACTGCGCTATACCCACCACAACGTGCCTGAAGGGATTCGAACCCCCGACCCACGGCTTAGAAGGCCGTTGCTCTATCCAGCTGAGCTACAGACACATGCTCTCCTTTCAGAGAAGCGGGTGATGGGAATCGAACCCACGTATCCAGCTTGGAAGGCTGGTGTTCTACCATTGAACTACACCCGCATGCTTGCGGTAATAAGTTTACAGCAGTCGGGGTGACAGGATTCGAACCTGCGGCCTCCTGGTCCCAAACCAGGCGCTCTAGCCAAACTGAGCCACACCCCGATATACCATTTACTTATGGTCTTTATTAAGTTTTTGTCGCTGTTGCTTTTCTCTCTTGCCTGACGACAAGTGATATTATATTATAGCTTTTTACAAATGTCAACACCTTTTTTGAATTTTTTTAAAAAAACTTTTTTTCACGTTTTTTCCGTCTATTCAAAGGTTTTCCTGTCATTTGCGACTTGCTTATGGTATCATAATCCTGATAATAAAGTCAAGAAGAAATTCTGGAAAATTAAGGAGATGTTTTTATGGATATAAAGTTATTTCAGCAGAAGCTCAATGAAATCTGCACCATCGCAGAGGAGAACGGCAAGCAGCTCTCCCAGCAGCAGATCCGTGAGCATTTCGATGAATCCGACCTGAACACTTCACAGCTTGTAAAGATCCTGCAGTATCTCAAATTAAAAGGTATCACTATCGAAGGTGCCGAGGAAGCAGCCAGCGCTACGGCGGCAGCAAATACCTCCTCTGAATCCGGAAGCGAGGAAGAACTTCCAGGTACCCGCGCTGCCCTTACCGCTGAGGAACAGGCTTACCTCAACGATTATATGGAAAGTTTTTCCCCAGAAGGGCTTGATTCCGACGATCTTGCTTCCCTCTTCCAGGCCTTTGCAAAGGGTGACACCGCTGCCGAAGGTGCTCTGACCCAGTTCTACATGGCCCAGGCAGCCCAGATGGCCGCTGAACTGAACTGTGAGGAGATTTACCTGGCTGACCTCATTCAGGAGGCGAATCTGGCCCTTCTGGCGGCTCTTAAGGAAACAGAACCCCAGCAGAAGAACGACGCCTGGATGCGCGGCCGTATCCGCAGCGGAATCCTCCATGCCATCGAGGAACAGACCCAGCAGAAATTCCGTGATGACTATCTGGTATCCAAGGTAGAAAATCTTGAATCCGCGGTAAAAGAGCTCACAGACGATGACGACACCACCAAATTCACCATCGATGAACTCGCCGTAATCCTGGATATGAATGTGGACGAGATCCGGGATGTGCTTCGGCTTACCGGGGATGATAAATAAGATCTTATATTATAACGAAAAAGCCTCAGTACATGTATAGCACCAACAACTTACCTGCTGCCTGTGTTATACCTGTCCTGAGGCATTATCATTCTATAGCAATTCTGAAAATTATTTTTTCTCATACTGCTCGATCATACATTGATGTTCTTTTTTATCCTTATCATAATTAATCGCTACAAGTAAAATATCTCCTGTGTACTCCAAAACAGAATCTGGATACTTCCTGTCTTTAATCTGCTGCATTGCAGTCTGAGCGTTCTGATTCCACTTCAATTCAACTACAAGCGCCGGATAATCACTTTTATATTCCGGCTTCGGAATAAATACAAAATCTGCAAATCCACGTCCTGATGGCAGTTCCCGAACCGGCTTGAAATAATACTGCATAGCGCTTAAATATGCAATCGCCAGCACACTGCTTAATGAATTTTCGTTATGATACTGAATAACGGAAACATATTCATTATGGATTTTTTCTATCTGTGCAGATACCACCGGACAATCCATTTCCAATGTTGCATCCAACAGCTTCTCCGATTCCTGCTGAAAAAGGATCATTTCATTCCAGGCTTTACTTTCTACCGCAGTTGTCAGCTCCTGCCTGATCTCTTCATTGGGCACAAATGCCGTTTTTCTGGTCTGGTCATAACCAAGATATCCCAAATGGATCATATAGGTCAGTACATCATCTCTGCTCTTTATATTCTCTGTATCATTTTTGAATGTCGCTGTATTGACTTTCACAGATGCACCGGACAACATTTCTATGATCGATGTTTTCAATCCATCATAATTCATATTAATAAGAGGCACGATTGCTTCATAGGACGCTGTTTCCGACCAGTAACTCTTAAATTCACCTTTAAGCATCACGCTGACTACTGCTCTCGGATTATAAACCTGACAGTCCTTCAAAAGATATCCATCATACCATCGCTTCACTTCATGAAAATCCTGTTGATATTCTTCCGAAAGATTCCGCACCTCATCTTCTGTAAATCCGATATACGGTGCAAGATTGCCCGCACTTAACATTGTAAATTCATCAAAATTATTAAGCGCTGACTGTGTTGTTTCTTTTTTTACCGGGAGAATACCTGTAAGATATGCAAGTTGGATATATCTGGTTGGTTCCGTTCCTTTGAACATTCCTCTGAGAAAATTAATATACTCTTTCTGCACTTTGGAATTCGCCGCTGCATCTCGGATCAGAACATCCCACTCATCAATGATCACAACGAATTTCTGCCCTGTTTTCTCCCGGATTCTTGAAAGCGCATCTGGCAAAGATATCTCTTCTGATGGTAACACACATGGATAAATCGTTCTCAGCTCATCCAGTATACTCTCTGTGATAAATGCAACAACGTCATCTGCCTTTGCACAATTTGCCAGAAACCACTGAACATCTATATGGATTAAATCATATTTATTGAGATGTTTTCGGAAATCTGCTGCCTTACTGATCTCCAGTCCTGAAAACATTTTTTCGGAATCCGCTCCCTTGCTGTAATACGCAGTAAGCATATTCGCCGTATAGGATTTCCCGAATCTGCGCGGACGACTGTTACAGATATAGGCATCCATAGTATCCAGAACAGTATTTGTGTACTCCAACAATCCTGTTTTATCCACATATATCCTGGAATTCAGTGCTACCTGAAATGCGCTGTTATCCGGATTTACAAATCTTCCCATTTATGTCCGCCCCTTTCTGAAACTATATACTATATCCCCGTACTTCTTGCTTTACAGTATATCGTAATCTATTCTGCATCGTCAATGGCTGTTGTCACAGAGTGTGACATCCTCTCCTTCTGCCTTATAAAAAAGAGGCTTCGATCCAATGTAAACATTCAAAGTATACATTGAACCTGGCCTCTTTTGTATGATATAAATTATCTGATTGTACTTACTGGACAATGAAATAATACGGAACTTCCATAACTGTTCGCTGATCTTTTGTTACGGTGATAACAAGCCGGTAGCTGCCGGAGCCTGTAATTCCTCCGAGGGAAAATTTATTCTTGCCCTGGCTTACTGCGGCCTGCAACAGAACGCCCTCATATCCCTGGGATGTTTTTTTCTGGATGTTGGCACTAACCGTATAGCTTCTGTCAATGTTCTTCCACTGTACATCAAGATCCAGGGTACTGTCCTTCGTTGTGAGAAGTCTGTGTGTACCTGTTGTGTCTGTGATCTTCAGGGACGGATTTGTATTTTCTGCCACTGTAAGCGACAGACTTTCAGCTGTTACGCCTGTGTCCGTCTCACCAGCTGCGATCAGAGCCTGTCCGTCCTTTGCTCCGGCGTATAATTTTGCCTGGAATTGATAAGCCTTTCCTTTTGCTTCCGCAACATCCGAATTTAATGTCAGGTTTACATCCTGAGACGTTGCCCATGTAAGCGGAATTACATGGCAAGACAAAAGAAACCTGTACATCGAGTACAAATGACAGAAGGAAAACGAAATATTATCCATCAGCTCCTTGAAGAGTATGACATCCAGTCTGCTGAAGATATTCAGGACGCACTTAAAGATCTCTTGGGCGGCACCATTAAGGAAATGATGGAAGCAGAAATGGATGATCATCTCGGCTATGAAAAATCAGAACGCTCAGATAATGATGACTATCGCAATGGTTATAAGCACAAACAAGTCAACAGCCGATACGGTTCCATGGAAATCGAAGTGCCGCAGGATCGTAAATCAACATTTGAACCACAGGTCGTAAAAAAACGTCAGAAAGATATTTCTGATATTGATCAGAAGATCATTTCCATGTATGCCAAAGGAATGACTACCCGGCAGATTTCTGAAACCATTGAAGATATTTATGGGTTTGAGACATCAGAAAGCTTTATTTCTGATGTGACCGATAAGATCCTGCCACAGATCGAAGACTGGCAGAATCGACCGCTGGACGAAGTATATCCCATTCTCTACATCGATACGATCCACTACTCCGTAAGAGACAATGGCGTGATCCGAAAGCTCGCAGCTTACGTAATTCTGGGAATCAACACAGAAGGAAAGAAAGAAGTTCTGACTATCAGTGTTGGTGATAATGAAAGTGCAAAATATTGGCTTTCTGTTATGAATGAACTAAAAAACCGGGGCGTAAAAGATGTACTGGTTATCTGTGCGGATGGCTTAACCGGTATCAAAGAAGCTATTGCTGCAGCTTTCCCCAAAACCGAATATCAGCGCTGTATCGTGCATCAGGTAAGAAATACTCTAAAATATGTCCCTGATAAGGACAGAAAAGCATTTGCCACGGACCTGAAGACCATTTATCAGGCGTCTGACGAAAAGAAGGCCCTGGCAGCCTTAGACCGTGTGACAGAAAAATGGGCACCGAAATATCCGAATTCCATGAAACGCTGGAAAGATAACTGGGATGCGATCTCTCCAATTTTCAAATTTTCAGCAACGGTCAGAAAAGTGATTTATACTACAAATGCCATCGAATCCCTGAATTCCACCTATCGGAAACTGAACCGTCAGAGGAGCGTATTTCCAAGTGATACGGCCCTTTTAAAGGCATTATATCTTGCTACATTTGAAGCCACCAAAAAATGGACCAGTACAATCCGGAATTGGGCGCAGGTATATGGTGAACTGAGTATTATGTATGAAGGCCGGCTGCCAGAATAATAAAAAACAGGTCAGAGAAACAGGCGGGGAACCGCCTGCTCTTGACATGCCATTCAACAACTGTTATATATAAAGCAAGGGTGAAAAGCCTAGTTTTTAAGCTACTCACCCTTTCTTATCATAGAAGAATCCTATTTACAGAGATTTTTTCATAGTCTCTGTAAATATTGTACAGGCGTCTTTTTGTTTGTCGCAGAGTATACAACTCTGCGGCATTTCTTTTTTTCTATATAATACTTCTTATTTATAAGTACCGGATCTCCACATCCATCCCGCCGTTTCCGTCCGTTTCCAGAACTGCATAGCTGGGTCTTCTGCCCCGTTGCCTTGGGAAGGCCAGGCTTCCGGGGTTTACAAGAAGAATTCCGTCTTCTTTTTCCAGGACCGGCACGTGAATGTGTCCGAAAAATGCCGCATTGCAGCCACGCTGTTTTGCAGCATCTGCCAGCTGGTCAAAAGCCATGGACACGCCATAATAGTGACCATGTGTCACCAGTACCTTATTTCCTTCAATGTCGATCACATCTTCTCTTGGAAGATCGGAGAAAAAATCATTATTTCCGGATACAATGCTGCAGGGACAGTCTGCGAGGGCTTCGATATAAAATTCTCTGCCTTCCACGTCTCCACAATGCACCAGCATGTCAAAAGGAGCTTCCCGGTTTACTGCGATCTCCAGGTTTTCATCTCTTCCGTGGGTATCGCTCACGATCAGCACCTTCATACAAGTTCTTCCTTTATAAGGCGAAGGGCTTTTCCGCGATGGCTGATCCTGTTTTTTTCTTCCATGGAAAGTTCTGCGGAAGTGCAGCCATATTCCGGAAGATAAAAGATCGGGTCATAGCCAAAACCGTTCTCGCCTTTTTCCTCGTATCCAATGCGCCCCTCCATGGTGGCACGGACCGTCTCTCTTCTGCCATCCGGGAAAGCCGCCGCAATGGCACAGACAAAACGTGCGGTACGTTTCTCATCCGGTACACCTTCCAGACGTTCGATCAGGTTCGCGTTTTTGATGTGGTAGGAAGTGTCCTCTCCCATGTAACGTGCGGAATAGATTCCCGGCTCTTTATTCAGATAGTCGATCTCAAGGCCGGAATCATCTGCCAGAACGATCTCACCGGTCATTTTGCAGATGGCCTCAGCTTTGATCATGGCATTTTCTTCGAAGCTTTTTCCATTTTCGTCGATATCCGCATGGATTCCGGCATCTTTCAGGGAAAGGATCTCAAGCTGGGGATCCGCAAGTATCCTTCGGATCTCCTTCATTTTCCCCTCGTTTCCAGTGGCAAAAATGATCTTTTTCATTCTTTTATACTTCCTTTCTTCGGCGGACGTGGTCCAAGGAACTGGTAATAGTAGGTTTTCATCATTCCGTTATAGATCTTACGGTTCTTGTCTGCTTTTCGGCCGATATCATTCTCTGCCTTGTCATAGGCGGTGATAAGATACATGGACCAGCGATCCAGGTGCTTATAGCTCTCGCCGATCTCACGGTACAGTGCCGGAAGATTCTCTTTTTCCTCGATTCGCTCACCATAGGGCGGATTGGTCACAATAAAACCAAACGGTTTGGAGTGGCGGAGTTCGCTGACCGGTCTCTGCTGAAAATGGATCAGTTTGTCCACTCCTGCCATCTTTGCATTGGCCCGTGCTGCCTTGATAGCTGCCGCATCGATGTCAAAGCCCTGGATATCCGTCTCAATATCAAGATTTACCCGCTCTCTGGCTTCTTCTCTTGCATCTTCCCAGCATTCCTTCGGGATGAGATGTTCCCAGCTCTCAGCCAGGAAGTGGCGGTTCATTCCAGGTGCCATATCCGCTGCCATCATTGCCGCCTCAATGGGAAAGGTACCACTTCCGCAGAAAGGATCCACGAGAATACGGTCTTTTTTCCACGGGGTCAGCATCAGAAGTGCGCTGGCAAGTGTCTCTGTGATGGGTGCTTTCACGGTCATCTGGCGGTATCCTCTCTTATGAAGAGATACGCCGGAAGTATCGATCCCGATCAGGGCCACATCTTTCATAAATGCCACACGGATTGGGAATTCCGGACCGTCTTCCGGGAACCAGGAAATTCCGTAGATGCCTTTGAGACGTTCTACGATGGCTTTTTTCATGATGGACTGGATATCGGATGGGCTGAAAAGTTTACTCTTGATGGAGTTTGCCTTGGCTACCCAGAATTTACCGTTCTTCGGTATGTAATTCTCCCATGGGAGAGCCTTGGTCTTCTCAAAAAGTTCGTCGAATGTCTCGGCTTTTACTTCGCCTACTTTCAGAAGGACGCGTTCTGTGGTGCGGAGGAACAGATTGGCGTCTGCCACACCCTGGGCGTCTGCCTCAAAAGTTACTCTTCCGTCTTCCACTTTGGTCACTTCATAACCAAGGTCCAGTATTTCACGTTTCAGTACCGCCTCTGTTCCGAAATGGCAGGGCGCTGTTAATTCCCACAGATTCATAAAGTGATCTCCCGTACTGTATTTCCTTCAAAGTCTTTGATTGTAAAAATTCCGTTCTCAAGGATTGCGTAGGTTGGCGGGTTGCCTTCCTTTGGAATGGATACGGAACCTGGGTTCAGAAGGATATAATTTCCCATGTTTTCTGCTTTCAGCACATGTGTATGGCCGTGGATCAGGATGTCGCCGTCCATCATTGGCGGAAGGTTATCTTTGTTGTAGATATGGCCGTGTGTGGCGTACAGAGTTTTTCCATCGATGGCGAGAATGCAGTAGTCTGCCATCACCGGGAAGTCAAGGACCATCTGGTCTACCTCTGCCTCACAGTTTCCGCGTACTGCGTAGATCTGATTTTTTCTTTCATTTAAAAGGCGGATGACTTCCTTCGGTGCGTATTCCTTCGGAAGGTCATTTCTCGGACCGTGATAAAGCAGATCTCCCAGAAGTACCAGTCTCTCCGCCTTCTCTTCGTCATATGCTTCCAGCATTTTCCGGCAGTAGTATGCCGAACCATGTACATCGGACGCGAACATATATTTCATAATCTTTTCTCCTTGTGGTTTGTGTCATTTTTATTCCTGTTCTTTACATTATCATGATTTCCTTTAAAATACAAGCACAAGCCATTGCCAGTCATGCATTCGTAATCCCCTTCAATGCTGGTCACGGAGCGAACAGTGATTCCGTTTCGATGCCGCCCTGCGATTTCCCGTTTCCTCTGATCTATTACTCTGTTTTATCCGCTTATAAGATTCCGGCCTCTGTAGGCTGCAAATCCGCCGATCACAGACCGGGTGCGGCAGCCCGCTCTTGCCAGGCTCCGGGCGGCCTGCATGCTGGCACCACCGCGGTCACAGTATAGTATCAGGATCTTATCTTTTGGAAACTGGTACCTCTGATCCTGTTTTTTCTCAAGATATTCTTCCAGCTCATGGTATGGAATGTTTACTGCGTTCCGGACATGTCCCTTTTTGTAGGAGACCGGGTCCCGGAGATCTATGATAACCGCGTCACTGCGCTCCACATAATAATCTAGCATTTTTGCAGAGATAGTTTCGATCTGAAACATGGAAAAATCTCTCCTCTTTTTGCTATATTATATGGAAGCTTCTGTAGGAATGTTCCCTTATATGTATGGAAGCGGGAGAAAGCCAGCTCTGACTTTTCCCGCTTTTTTTCCGATTTTTTCTGTATGATCCGGCCAACTGACTGATGGATCCTGTACCGCATAAAAATGGTGCTTCTGCTTATTGCGTATTGATCCTCTGCCTAGTATCTTCCGGATCACTTACCCTGAATATCTAGTATCTGTCGGACTCTCTGTCTTTCTCTGAATCGTACTCGTCGGATGTTTTGTTTCCGTAACTGTTGCCGTAGCTGTTTTTGGAACTGTTTTTAGAAGAATTTCTGGAGCTGTTTCTGGAACTGTTTTTTCCGCAGTTTCTGGAATCACTTTCCCCGTAATTTTTTCCCGCATAATTGGACTCATTTCTGTCTGTTTCGTAATTTTTCGCCATTTGAATTACCTCCTGATGAAGTTGATTTTTGCGGCTTTCTGAAGCTTTCTGCCGCTTTTTATTACAGGAAATAGTATCCCAAAAAGTTTGGAGATTATTCGCCAAAATGATATTGCTTTTTTTTCCAGTTTATATTATAATCATTCTTGTAAAAAGAATTTACCCTTCAAAAATTTTTTTTACATAACCCCTTATTTAATTATTTATACTCCCCTCGAAACACCCGGTAGCTCCCCTACCGGGTGTTTCTCTATGCAAAGAACAGGCCGCCGGAACGACCTTATCATTGTCGTTCCGGCGGCCTGTTTTTTATCCATTGATGGGGTTCACATGCACCATGCAGTGCTTTACGTCTTTGAATTTATCTTCGATGGTATGATGCACATTTTCCGCAATATCATGTGCATCGTTGAGGGATATTTCTCCTGCCGCCGCGATCTCGATATCCACGTACATTTTGGATCCGAAAAGGCGGGTTCGAAGAAGATCCACTCTTCTGACGCCCGGCACCTTGAGGATCTCACGGCGCATCGATTCTTCGGTTTTTGCATCACAGGAGTGATCTACCATCTTGTCAATAGCATCCCTGAAAATATCGATCGCAGCTTTGGCGATCATAAAGCAGATCACGATACTGGCAACAGGATCCAGGATGGGGTATCCCAGTCTTGCTCCGAAGATACCCACAAAGGCTCCGATAGAGGAAAGTGCATCAGAGCGGTGATGCCATGCATCTGCCATCAGTGCTCCGGAATTGATCTTCTTCGCAGCACCTCTTGTGTACCAGAACATCCACTCTTTTATCACGATGGATACCACTGCCGCGATCAGCGCAAGGGTTCCAGGGATGGCGATCGTTCCGCCGGATGTACTTTTTACAATATCACGGACACCGGTAATGCCGATGCCAAGACCTGTTACAAGCAGCATCCCCGCAAGAACAATGGAAGAAACGCACTCCATTCTCTCATGTCCGTACTGATGCTCCTTGTCCGATTTTTTTGCAGAAAGACGGACACCGATGATAACAATAAAAGTACTTCCCACATCGGATGCAGAATGGATCGCATCAGAAATCATCGCTCCGGAATGCGCCGCAATACCGGCGATAAGTTTAAATATGGATAACAGCAGATTTACCAGGATACTGATCCCGGACACCTTCATCGCCGTCTGCTGTTCCCATGAGCTTTCTTTATCTGTGTCGTGTATAATCGTTTCGTTTTTTGTGTGTTCCATAAACAGGACCTCCTTTTGATTAGCATATGATTCTGGTCTTTCTTATGGCACAACATTTTCCGTGAAAAAACCGGCGGTTCTTTCACTACTCGCTGAACTGCGATTTCCGCCGGTGTTCTTTCTTATCTACATAGGGATCTCCCAGTTTCTACCTTCTGTTCCATCCATATTTTTGCAGTAAAAAAGACATACCTGCGAAACATACACTGTCCCGCAGATATGTCTGAAAGTAAAGCGGATACTCATCTTCCGCTTCACTACATATTCATGAATGCAATTGTTTCACAATTTGCATTCAAATCCATATCCGCTGCCGCTTCCTGCGGCCCGGCCCCACGCCCTCAGATAAATACTCTGTTTCTGAATGGCGTCGCCTGCTCAGTTTGTACTGTTGATCTCGCATCCTGTTCGAATGTAATGCAGTGCAAAGAGAATTTTTACAGTCTTGCGGGTCTTCCGCTTGACTTCCCAGAAAGGATACACCTTGCACCATCTGTTAGTCAAGCCAAAGATTTTTTATATTTTATAGTAGGATTTTAAGGTATTACAGATATTATAAAACCGGGAGCGGATAAATCCACTCCCGGTCAAATCTACGATCTGTATTCAGTTGGAATGATCGATTATGCCTGCGGGCCAGCAGCAACGAGTGCTTTACCAGCAGCATTTCCTTCATATTTAACAAAGTTCTTAACGAATCTTGCAGCAAGATCTTTAGCCTTTGTCTCCCACTCTGCAGCGTCTGCATATGTGTCACGTGGGTCAAGGATTGCAGGATCTACGCCTGGAAGCTCTGTCGGAACCTCGAAGTTGAAGAATGGGATCTTCTTTGTCGGAGCTTTAAGGATAGATCCGTCAAGGATAGCATCGATGATACCACGAGTATCTTTGATGGAGATACGTTTTCCAGTTCCGTTCCATCCTGTGTTAACGAGGTATGCTTTCGCACCGCTCTTCTCCATTTTCTTAACGAGCTCCTCAGCATATTTTGTCGGGTGAAGCTCAAGGAATGCCTGTCCGAAGCAAGCGGAGAATGTAGGAGTAGGCTCTGTGATTCCACGCTCTGTACCAGCAAGTTTAGCTGTGAATCCGGAAAGGAAGTAGTACTGTGTCTGCTCCGGTGTCAGGATAGATACTGGAGGAAGTACGCCGAATGCATCTGCGGACAGGAAGATAACTTCTTTAGCTGCCGGTGCAGAAGATACCGGGCGAACGATGTTCTCGATGTGGTTGATCGGGTAGGAAACACGTGTGTTCTCTGTTACGCTCTTGTCAGCGAAGTCGATCTTTCCATCTTTATCAAGTGTTACATTCTCAAGAAGAGCGTTTCTCTTGATCGCATTGTAGATGTCCGGCTCAGACTCTTTGTCAAGGTTGATAACCTTAGCGTAGCATCCACCCTCGAAGTTGAATACTCCGTTGTCATCCCAGCCGTGCTCGTCATCACCGATCAGGAGACGCTTAGGATCTGTGGAAAGTGTTGTTTTACCTGTTCCGGAAAGACCGAAGAAGATTGCTGTGTTCTCTCCGTTAAGGTCTGTGTTTGCAGAGCAGTGCATGGAAGCGATGCCCTTAAGCGGCAGATAGTAGTTCATCATGGAGAACATACCTTTCTTCATCTCTCCGCCGTACCATGTATTAACGATAACCTGCTCACGGCTTGTAATGTTGAACATTACAGCTGTCTCAGAGTTAAGACCCAGCTCTTTGTAGTTCTCAACTTTAGCCTTGGATGCGTTGTAAACAACGAAATCTGGCTCAAAGTTCTCAAGCTCCTCAGCTGTTGGCTGAATGAACATGTTTGTTACGAAGTGTGCCTGCCAAGCAACCTCAACGATGAAACGGATAGCCATACGTGTATCTTTGTTAGCTCCGCAGAATGCATCTACTACGAAAAGTCTCTTGTTGGAAAGCTCTTTCTTAGCAAGATCTTTAACTGCAGCCCATGCTTCCTGAGTTGCCGGATGGTTATCGTTTTTGTACTCATCGGATGTCCACCAAACTGTGTCTTTGGAGTTCTCATCCATAACGATATATTTGTCTTTAGGGGAACGTCCTGTGTAGATACCTGTCATTACGTTGACAGCACCAAGCTCGCTGACCTGACCTTTCTCAAATCCCTCAAGCTCTGGTTTGGTCTCTTCCTCGAATAATGTCTCGTAAGAAGGATTGTACACGATCTCAGTTGTTCCGGTAATACCATACTTTGTTAAATCGATTTTTGCCATCTTAACATTTACCTCTCTTCTTTAATAGTAATTATGATAGCCACCTACTCTTGCAGGTTCTCGTCATCCTGCCATAGGAATTGGTCATTCCAACATCCCTATCCACAATTATACATAAATTGTACGTAAAAGCAACCAAAAAAATTCATTTTCCGCAAAAAAATGATAAATCTTTAACAGTGACGTTTTGGTACTGTCAGATTTTACTCCATCTATACTTGACTTTTTCAGAATAATGGCTACAATATATCTGATTATAGTTATTATATATATTTATAATAGCAACTATATGATTTTAATATATAGAAAGAAGTGATTTCTGTGTCAGATATTCCGGTTAAACGTAATCATATGAAAATCCCCTGGCACAACTACGTAAGCGCCAGGAACAGCCAGCCCATCACCGAGGCTTCTCTTTCCGAAAAAGCTTCCCTGATCGGCCGTACAGGCATGATGCTTCTCTCCTGTGGGACCGGTGCTTGGCGGGTACGGAGTTCCATGAATACATTGTCAGAAGCACTTGGTATCACCTGCTCCGCAGATATCGGACTGATGTCCATAAGCTACACCTGCTTTGACGGTGAGAGCAGTTTTTCCCATGCACTTAGTCTGACTACCACCGGCGTAAATACTTCCAGACTGAACAGGCTGGAACATTTTGTCAGTGATTTTCCTGCGGAGGGTATCCATATGAGCGGTGAAGCACTGCACAGTCAGTTAGATGAGATCGAGCGGATCCACGGGCTTTATTCCCCTGCCGCCCTGGGACTGGCTTCTGCACTGGCCTGTGGTGCATTTACTTTTCTTCTGGGCGGTGGCCCGCTGGAAATGATCCTGGCTTTTGCAGGCGCAGGCATCGGAAACGCCATCCGCAGCAAGCTTGGCAAGCATCATTTTACTCTGTTTATGTGCATTGCAGTTTCTGTTTCCTCAGCCTGTCTTGTATATGCAGGCTTCCTGAAGCTGGCAGAGCTTCTGTTCCACATTTCCGTCCAGCATGAGGCCGGATACATCTGTTCCATGCTGTTTATCATTCCGGGCTTTCCGTTTATCACAAGCGGGATCGACCTTGCCAAGCTGGATATGCGTTCCGGTCTGGAACGACTGGCCTACGCCATTATTGTTGTAATGGTGGCTGCTGTCTCTGCCTGGCTGATGGCACTGCTTCTTCATCTGAAGCCTGTAGATTTCCTGCCTCTGGAGCTTTCGGCAGCTCAGAGGATCCTGTTCCGGCTTCTGGCAAGCTTCTGCGGGGTATTCGGCTTTTCGGTCATGTTCAACAGCCCTGTCCGTCTAGCCGCAGCTGCCGCCTTCATCGGCGCACTGTCCAACACTTTACGTCTGGAGCTTGTTGATCTTGCCGGTTTCCCACCTGCTGCCGCGGCTTTTTTCGGAGCACTGACAGCCGGACTTCTGGCCTCCCTCATTAAAACAAAAGTGGGATATCCCAGGATTTCCATTACCGTGCCATCCATTGTGATCATGGTTCCCGGACTTTATCTCTACCGGGCGATCTACAATCTGGGGATCATGTCCCTGAATGTTTCCGCCTCCTGGTTTGCAGCTGCGATCCTGATCATCGTTGCTCTTCCCCTGGGCCTTATTTTCGCCAGGATCCTTACGGACAAAATGTTCCGCTACTGCACCTGATGGGCATACAAAAAGGACTGCTTTCTGTAGCTTCCGGTCATCAGCTATTCTTCTGATAACCGGAGCAATACAAAAGCAGTCCTTTTTTGTACACTCTATTTCATTACGATCTCATCAGCGATCCCGATCATTTTTTCCAGGCGGTCCGCAAATTTATGGATGGGTAGAAAAACTCCCAGTCCGTCATAACGTTTGCCACCATCCTCCACAGAATCCTGCCCATAATACACAAAAGCTCTTGGAAGCTTCTTCTGAATTGCCATCATGATATCCCATACAGCCGCATAGGCCTGTGCCTCCGTTTCCTTTTCCCTTACGCTGTCCGGAAGCTCATACACCAGCAGCACACCGATATGTTCGCCCATTTTGTACTCTTCTACTTCCATGGTATCTTCATCATAGGCATGGCGCTTCCGGTAGCCATACGCCAGATACATCTTTGCGCCCTGCTTCTCCCTGTATATCCTGCGGAACCGGTCGTAATCCCTGTCACTTACATGAATTCCCTTTTCCCGCAGAAAATTTCCTTTTTCATCTGTGAGAAACACCGGATTCTCCTGTCCATCTGCATTGAACCTGAACGGTGCCAGAAAAGAATTTCGCAGAAGATCAAACATACTGTTCTGGCAGATTGCCATAAGGAGAGCTGTCAGATCACGGTTTTTATATGCGTCCAGCAATGCATAGGCGAATTTTTCCGGAGGAAGATATCCGCATTCTATGTCTGTATCCGCATCCATGGATTCATAGAAGGTCTCCGTCAGCCGTCTGCACGCCTCCGGATCCTTCAGGATCTTTTCAAATAAAAGCTCCGCCTTTTCCTCTCTTGGGAATAATGTGCTGTTTTCCACAATTCCTCACCCTTTCTAATCTCTATGTTTACTGGAAAACATCAGAATAAAGCTGATCAGAAGCAAAACATCCGATACCCAGATTGCCGGGATCCCCAGCCTCATGGACAGATTTCCTCCGCCACCGGCTCCAATGGCAAAAAAGAAAATTATTCCGAAATAATAAAGAGCCTGCTTCAGCTGTTCCGGACGTTTTTCACGACAATACACGGACAACGCCGCCGTACCGCTTCGTAAATTTCCGATACACATGGTGCTTGCGTAGGAATAGCCTCCTACCTTCCGGAAGGTCTGTACCTGCATGGCGCAGGAAAAGGATACCAGTACGGTTGCCAGCATATCCAATTCTCCCGGCATAAATCCCACCGCAAAAAGGATCAGGATCTCGATCAGCAGGATCATCTGCCTCCAGTGAAGTTTTTTTGCATATTTAAAGGTATTCTGGATTCGCTCCGCCGCTACAACACCAATGGCAAAGGCTAAAACAGGGAACAGGTACCTTAAACCGTCTCCCCACTGTCCTGTCATAAAATTCTGGCTCATCAGCACCACGTTACCGGTCTGGGCGTTGGAAAACACCTCATCTCTTGTAAAATATGTGTAGGCATCCTGAAATCCGCCGGACATTGCCAGAAATATACTTGTAATGAAAGCTTCTGACATCTGCCTGTCTGCGCTCTGCAGCTTTCCGCCTCCTGAAACCACTCTAAATCACTCCTGTCATTGATTTTTTTCCTCGGGTGTATTATAGTTTGCTCAGAAGCAAATGTAAAAAGTATTATTAATATCGTAAACATATTAAAATCATATCACAGGATGGAGACAATACATGATCACTTACGACTACTACCGGATCTTTTATTATGTAGCCCAGTATAAGAGCTTTACCAAGGCAGCAAGAGCTCTTCACAACAACCAGCCAAATATCACCCGCTGTATGAACAACCTGGAGCAGGAGCTGAAATGTACGCTCTTTCTCCGCTCCAACAAAGGAATCGCACTTACACCGGAAGGCCGCCAGCTTTATGAACACGTTGCCCTGGCTTTTGAGCAGCTGTCCATCGGCGAGGAGGAAATCCGCCAGAACGGAGAGCTGGAGCATGGTCTGGTTTCCATCGGCGCCAGCGAAAATGCCCTGCGTCTGATCCTTCTGGAAAAGCTGGAGCTGTTCCGCGAGCAATATCCCCATGTTCGCCTGCGCCTCTTTAACCATTCTACTCCTCAGGCAGTACAGGCACTGAAAAATTATGCGGTGGATTTCGCTATTGTCACCACTCCGATCTCCATCCGCAAGCCTTTACAGAAAAAAAGTCTCCTGCGTTACCGGGAGATCCTTGTATGCGGAAGCAAATATAAGGATCTGACCACTGCCCCTATCAGCATCCATGAGCTTCAGGATCTGCCCTTTGTAGGTCTTGCGGAAGGGACCAGCACCAGAGAAATGTATATGAATTACTTTATGGAAAACCGTGTTTCTTTTCATCCTGACATCGAGGCAGCAACTACAGACCAGGTCCTTCCCATGATCGTCCACAATCTGGGAATCGGCTTTTACCCCGAGCCCCTTGCCCGGGAAGTGATCAATGACGGGAAGATTTTTGCCCTTCAGCTTAAAGAGCCGCTCCCCCAGAGGGAAGTCTGCTTAGTCACAAACAGCAGTACTACCATGAGTACTGCTGTCAAAAAAGCCATTGAATTTATTGTGTAAATCTCTGAGACTGATCAGCCATTTATGCTTATTGTTCCACTGTCCTCTCAATATGCATGGCAAGATAACCAATTTCAATAGGATCCAGCTCTTTACCCAGGCTTTTGCCCAGGCTCTCGCAGACATCCTCTGCGATCCTGTAGGATTCCGGATATTTTTCTTCTATATATTCATTCATATCCAGCTTCAGTGTCTCCCCTGTGGAGACACGGGCTACCATATATTTGATATGGTTCATCATACGGTTGTAGGACAGGGAGATCACATCGATCTTTCTTCCTGTGGCCATCTCGATCATGGCGATACATTCCCGTACCGTTCTTGCTGTCTGCATGGCAATAGACACCTTTTCATCTCCAAGTGCTGAGTGAATATGAAGTGCCACATATCCCACCTCATGCTCGTCGATCTCAATATCCATCCGCTCCTTCAGGATCTTCTTCAATACCTCCGCCACCTTGAATTCGCTGTAAAAAAGCACCTTGATATCCTCAGTCAGAGGATTGCTGATCTGCTCATGATTCCGGATACGTCCCACTGCAAAGGAAATATGATCGGCAAGGGGAAACAGGATCCTTCTGTCTATGGTATCCCCAAAGGTCTTTTCAGCTTCTCTCAATATCTCATCTGCGATCTCCAGAAATTCCGGTGCTACGCTCTTTGCCAGTTCTTTTGCTGAGCCACGTTCTGTCTCCTGAGCCAGCCTGTAAATGGTACAGTCTGCCGGAGCCTCAAAACGCTGGCTGACCTTCTTTCCAAATCCCACACCTTTTCCCAGAAGTACATATTCCTGGTTTTCTTCCATATTTATGGCAATGATGCCGTTATTGTTCAATACCTTGCTCACTCTGTACATCTTTTTCCCCACCATTTTTATATATCCTGCTGCTTTTCCACATTCCACCACTGTCTGCCCCGGATTTTCAGTCGACATTTTTGTCTGCAACTGTTGATTTTCTTTATCGTAACAGAATCTTTCTTTTGTGTAAAGCCCTTCTGATAGACAGTTATTTTCTTTGCCACAGGAAAAGCGCGCCCGGGCATTAGGCGCGCTTTTCACAAAACCAATCCTCTATATTATTGCTGAAAAATTTCCTATTCTTCCACAGTCTCTACTGCGAACAGCGGCTCTCCTGCCTTGATCTCTCCATTGGCAAGAAGGCGTACTCTCTGATTATCCTCGATCTCTGTGCAAAGGATCGGAGAACATAAGGACGGAGCGTTTTCTGTAAGATACGGGATGTCAATCTTCATCAACGGCTCGCCTTTTTTTACATGCTGTCCCTGCTCTACCAGGATCTCGAAGCCTTTTCCTTCCAGCTTTACAGTGTCAATGCCGATATGGAGGAGCATAGGAAGATCTGTATCTGTCTGGAATCCGATGGCATGCTTTGTGTCAAAAATAAACTCTACCTCGCCATCTTCCGGAGCACAGATCACCGGGTCCTTCGGTGTGACTACAGCACCCTCTCCCATCATTCCTTCCGCAAAGCCTTCATCCGGCGCTGTGGAAAGATCTGCGGCGATACCGGTTACCGGGCTGTAGACAATCGCTGTTCTGAGAATCTTTTTCTCCGGCTGCGTGTTGGCTTCGGATGTCGGAGCTGTGTTCTGAGCAGCCTCACCTGTACTTTCTGCTGTATGCTCTGTATCAGACTGAGCCTGATTTTCTGCATTGTCTGTTACTGCCTCATTTACGCCTTCAAAATATTCATTCGGCGCTGTCTCCAGATAATCCTCCAGTTTGGACTTAATCACAGTTACCTGCGGACCATAGATGATCTGAACACCCTGGCCTTTTTTCACGATTCCTCTGGAACCTGTTGTTTTCAGAATGTCGTCGTTAACTCTTGCTGCGTCATGAACTGTGATACGAAGTCGTGTTGCACAGCAGTCCACATCACTGATATTTTTCTTTCCGCCAAGACCATCTGTGATGGCTTCACTTACCAGATCTGCGGATGCGCTTCCTGCTGCTCCACTGTCTTTTCCAGCTTCTTTTCTCGCGTTTACATCTGCTTTTGTATAAAGCTTTGTTTCTGTGTCGTCATCCTCACGTCCCGGAGTCTTGAAGTTGAACTTTTTGATCAGGAAGGTGAAGATCACATAATAGAGAATAAAGTAAATGATACCTACCGGGATAATCCTGAGCCAGCTTGTCTTTGCATTTCCCTGAAGGATTCCGAACAGGAACAGATCCAGGAAACCGCCGGAGAAAGTAAGTCCTACTGCAATGTTCAGCATATGCGCGATCATATAAGCCGCACCTGCAAGAACAACCTGTACTGCAAACAGTGCCGGGGCTACGAACAGGAAGGAGAACTCCAGTGGCTCTGTGATTCCTGTAAGCATACATGCAAGGGCTGCGGAAAGAAGAAGTCCGCCTGCCGCTTTTTTCTTCTCAGGCTTTGCACAGCGGTACATGGCAAGTGCTGCTCCCGGAAGACCGAAGATCATGAAAATAAATTCTCCGGAGAAATATCTTGTTGCGTCTGCGCTGAAATGGGCTACATGTGCAGAATCCGCAAGCTGGGCGAAGAAAATATTCTGTCCGCCCTGTACCATCTGGCCTGCAACCTCCATGGTTCCGCCAACAGCTGTCTGCCAGAACGGCATATAAAATACGTGGTGAAGTCCGAACGGGATCAGCGCACGTTTGATAATACCAAAGATCAGGGTTCCGATATAACCGCTGCCTGTCACAAGGCCGCCCAGCGCATAAATACCGTTCTGGACTACCGGCCATATGAAATACATCAGAATTCCCACAAACATGTATACAATGGTAGAAATGATCGGCACGAATCTGGAACCGCCAAAGAAAGAAAGTGCATTGGGAAGCACGATCTTATGAAAACGGTTGTGCAGTGCCGCAACACCAAGGCCGACGATGATACCGCCAAACACACCCATCTGTAAGGACTGGATGCCGCAGACAGAGGTTACAGTACCTTCCAGAACGCTTTTTGCGATCTGTCCGTCTGCTGTGATCTTACCATTTACTACCAGCATACCATTGATGGCTACATTCATAACAAAGTAAGCGATCAGTGCAGAAAGAGCTGCTACCTCTTTCTCTTTTTTTGCCATACCGATGGCCACACCTACTGCAAAGATCAGCGGCAGGTTATCAAATACCGCGCTTCCGACTTTGTTCATAATGATCAGGAGTGCATGTAAAATCGTTCCGTCTCCCAGAATCTTCTGAAGTCCGTAGGTTGCAATGGTTGTTTCATTTGTGAAGGAACTGCCGAATCCAAGAAGCAGGCCTGCCACAGGAAGGATTGCTATGGGAAGCATAAAGGAACGTCCCACTCGCTGCAAAACTCCGAAAATCTTGTCTTTCATGTTTTCTCTCCTTTTCTTTCGACGTTTTGGAGCGGGAGTCTTTTAAGTGGGCAACAAAAAAAGACACCAACCCCCATAAACGTCAAATAATAACATTTATGACTGGTTAATGCCTGCTTATCAGTTACACACCAAATCTGAAATACACTATACGGGTTTTGTTCTTCTATGTCAAGGAGTAATTTGATTTTTTCCCAAAAATATATCTCCTCATATCACTATCCGCTCCGTTGCCAGCAATCCCTCGCGGAATATTCCCTGTGAACAGCAGCCATATAGCTTCTATTCTCAGAAAGTATGCAGAAACGAAACAGACCTGAAATTCACTTATCTTGACTTTATTCTTACTTATGATAAGATGAACATAGAATGTCCGGCAGCAATGTTTTTTGCCCAGACAACACTATACATTTCATAAAAACGGAGGTACTTTTTCGATGAATACCATCAAGAAATTCATCCACTACTATGGCCCGTACAAAGCGGTCTTTTTTATTGACCTGATCTGTGCGGCCGTTATCAGTCTGGTGGACCTTGCCTATCCCCAGATCCTTCGTACGATGACAAAAACACTCTTTACACAGGACAAGGTTATGATTCTTCATGCCCTCCCTGTGATCGCAGTTTCTCTTTTTGTTATGTACATTGTGCAGAGTCTCTGCAAATATTATGTAACCTATCAGGGACATATGATGGGTGCAAAGATGGAACGTGATATGCGCCGGGAGCTTTTTGACCATTACCAGGAGCTGTCTTTTTCCTATTACAGCAGGAATAATTCCGGTCAGATGATGAGTAAGCTGGTCAGTGACCTTTTTGACATTTCCGAGTTTGCACATCATGGACCTGAGAATCTTTTTATCTCTCTGGTAAAAATTGTCGGTGCTTTTATCTTCCTGTTCTTTATCAACAAAAAACTTGCACTGCCGCTGATCCTCCTGGTGATCGTGATGTTTGTTTTTTCTTTCCGCCAGAATGCAAAAATGCAGGAAACCTTCATGGAAAACCGTCGTAAGATCGGTGATGTGAACGCAAGTCTTCAGGATACCCTTTCCGGAATCCGTGTTGTGCAGTCCTTCGCAAATGAGGACATTGAGCGTGAGAAATTTAAGAAAAGCAACGAGGCGTTCCTTGTTTCCAAAAGGGATAACTACCACTGCATGGGAAGTTTCATGAGCTCCAATCTTTTCTTCCAGGGAATGATGTATCTGGTAACTCTGGTTTATGGCGGATATCTGATCGCCCAGGGTGAAATGCAAACTGCAGATCTTGCCATGTATGCCCTGTATATCGGAATCTTTATCAGCCCCATCCAGATCCTGGTGGAACTTGTGGAAATGATGCAGAAGGGACTTTCCGGTTTCCGAAGATTCCTGGATGTGATGGAAACAGAATCCGAGATCAGGGATGCAGACAACGCTGCGGAGCTTACGGACGTGAAAGGACATGTGCGTTACGACCATGTTTCTTTTCATTACAACGATGATGAAACTCCTGTGCTTTCCGATATCTCTATTGATATCCCGGCAGGAAAATCCATTGCCCTGGTGGGACCTTCCGGAAGCGGAAAAACCACGATCTGCTCTCTCCTGCCCAGATTTTATGATGTGACCGGCGGTTCCATTACTGTAGACGGAAAGGATATCCGCGGGCTGACTCTTAAGAGCCTTCGAAGCCAGATCGGTATGGTACAGCAGGATGTCTATCTTTTTGATGGAACCATCAAGGATAATATTGCCTACGGAAAGCCCGGAGCTTCCGATGAAGAGATCATCAAAGCCGCCAAATGTGCGAGTATCCATGACTTTATCATGGAGCTTCCGGATAAATACGACACTTATGTCGGAGAACGTGGCACACGCCTTTCCGGCGGACAGAAGCAGCGGATTTCCATTGCACGTGTATTCCTTAAGAATCCTCCGATCCTGATCCTGGATGAGGCCACCAGCGCTCTGGATAACGAAAGCGAACGTTGGATTCAGAAGAGTCTGGAGGAACTTTCAAAAAATCGTACTACCATTACGATCGCGCACCGGCTTTCTACGATCCGTGATGCGGATGAGATCATTGTGATCACGGAGGAGGGTATCGCTGAACGCGGTACACATGCTGAGCTGCTTGAGAAGAATGGATTGTATGCTGCGTATTACAATATGTAGAAAGATACGAGGGAGGCGCTTCGCTGTCCCACTGAGATTTTTATAGGGCAAAATAAAAGGCTGCTGTATACCTTATCAATAGTGATATAGATATATAGCAGTCTTTTTATTTGTCAATTACTATCTTTTCAAAAAATTCAATCAAAGATTACAGCAGATAAACCGGAAGCTCGTCTTTAATTCCTACTGGCTGGTTGTTGTCCGGCTCATCTTTCTTTGGGGTGAGGAATTTGGCCTGGAGTTCGTCGGCGTTTCCTCCGCTGATCACGTTCTGGGCTACAGTTCCTGTTGTTTCTGCTGCAGCTGTTTTCTTTGCTGCGGTTTTACGTGCTGTTGTTTTTCTGGTAGTGGTTTTCTTTGCTGTTGTTTTTGTTGCGGCTGCTTTCTTTGCTGTGGTCTTCTTTGCAGGAGCTTTGGCTGCTGTTTTCTTTGCTGTAGTTTTTTCTGCCGCTTTTTCAGCTGTTTCAGCTTTTACCTCTGACGGCTTCTCTGCTGCTTTAACCTCAGCCTCTTTTACCTCTGTTTTTGTTTCTGTTTTGGATGCTTTTTCTGCATTTACTGCTCTTGCGATGCTTGCTTTACCTACTGACACGATTCATTACCTCCTCTGCCAATGCTATGTACTCTTTTGCGCTGCGGCTGCTTTTTTTGAACTCCACAACTGGTTCACTGCTGTCCTGGGACCATTCGATGGAGCTGTCTACACGGATAAAAGATTCGAAAAGATAGATTCCTTCCATTTCTTTCAGTGTTTCCATAGTCTGTTTGAAATAATTCTTTCTGGCATCTGCCTTGGTTACTACGATTCCCAAAACCTTTAAATCCGGAGCGATCTCCCTGACTTCATTGAGGAAATCAAACATATTTGCAAGACCAAACATACCCCACGGACTTGCCTCTACCGGAACAAGAACATAATCGGATGCACATAAAATATTCATCACCCAGCCGCCAAGAGTAGGCGGTGCATCAATGAGAATGTAATCGTACACTCCGGAATCTTTAACCTTCTGCAGACATTTCCGCAGGATAAACTCTCTCTGCCATTTTGTAAAAAGCTCATATTCCACGGAGCTCATCAGCGTAGACGACGGAACCAGATCCAGATTCTCATACTTCGTATGCACGATAAAATCGCTGAGATCCGACTGATGACCGATAGCATAGTAGAGATTCTTTTCCCCTGCTGCCATCTCAAGCACTTCTTCCTCCGAAAAAAAAGAAAGGGAAAGATTCAGCTGCATATCACCGTCTACCATCAGTACCTTCTTACCCATGCCGGCCAGTGCCGCTCCCACATTGGAACAGCTGGTGGACTTTCCGCTGCCGCCCTTATTATTTGCAAAACAGATCGTTACTGTATTTCCCATTACAGCCTCCCGACAACATAATTTCGTATTTTCTGTCACTTGCCCTTATTATAATATAACGTTCTCCTAAAAACAAGCACATCCCCCATAAAACCACGAAAACCGACAAAATAACCTCACATAAAACAACAGTATATACACCCAAAAACAGCAGGTTCCGGATCACTCCGAAAACCTGCTGTCCTGATTCGCTGACTATTATTATTTTACGATAAAAGATTTTCTCTTGCTGACAACATCGAAGATAACCGCTGCCAGAAGAACCATACCTTTAACAACCTTCTGGATATTCTGGTCAATACCCATGATACTCATACCAAGATTCAGAACACCCATCAGAAGTGCACCAATGATAACACCAGGAACTGTACCGGTACCACCATAAGCAGAAGCACCACCAATAAGTCAATCACAGTCCTTCTCCTGTATGTTTTTCCTTACTGCTCGAATCTGCCCTTCATCTTCACTTCCTGCTCCCACACAGCGACCTTGCCGCGGGCAAACAGGCTGTTGATGTTGAGATTCTCATCCAGTACCAGAAGGTCTGCGTCTGCGCCTTCCGCTACACAGCCCTTGATTCCTTCTTTGCCAAGGAGTACGGCCGGAGTGCTGGTCAGAAGCTGTAAGGCATCCTCCAGCGGCATGCCCTCTCTTACCAGGATCTGGATGGTACGGTGCAGATACTTCGGGGACGCGTAGGTCAGGCCAATGCACTCGCCCTCTTCGTTGAAGCGCGGCTGGCTTCCGAACGCGTCACTGGACATGGTTACATGATCCAGGCTCACATCTTCGCGGTGCAACAGCTCATAGAGCTTCAGAGCATCGGATTCGACCTCCACATCATCGGCGCCGGCGGTGCAGTCAATGTAGCCGCCACGGCGCACCAGATCCGCGCCGGCATCAATCAGTCCAGGATTGCGTAAGATGTGGGTCGGCAGCAGGTTCTTGGCTGGAACGTCGGAATGATCCAGCACATAGAAAATCGGATCCAGTCTTCCCTCTCCGTCACCCATGTGCATGGTTACCAGGCCAGGGGTATTGCTGAGTAAGCCGGCTCTGCGCGCTGCAGTAGCCAGCGCGATCAGCTCTTCTCCGCCTGGGTTGGAGCTTCTGTGGTCCGATACCGCTACCTTCACACCGATCATCGGTGGAACCAGGATGATATCGCGCTCTACACTTCCGGTCAGGGTGGTCGGCGGGTAACCATAGGAACTGGTCAGAGTGTACACGGTCATGCCCTCTTCGGTCAGGGCGCGAGCTTTTGCGACCAGATTTTCCACACTGCGGGTTACGCCATCGGTTCCCAGAAGTCCGACTACCGTGGTAATACCATTTTTGAAGAATTCACTGAGCTGGGATTCCGGTACACGGGATGCCGGCCCCTGCTCTCCGCCGCCGCCTGTGATATGCACGTGCATGTCAATGTAAGCCGGAACAACGGTCTTTCCCTCCAGATCATAGGTTTCCACTCCCGGAAGTCCCTCATATCCCTCAATAGTATCCTGCATCAGAAGGATTTTTTCCCCCTCAATAAGGATATCTTTCTTTCCCAGTTTCTCCGGTGCGTACACATTCGCGTTTTTCAGTAACTTGATCATAATGTCAATTCTCCTGTCTCTTTCTTTTCCGCTTTTCTATTTCAAAGCTTCTGTCAGTCTGTCTCAAAGGTGCCTTTTACCAGTGCTTTTCCATACTCCACCATTTTCTGTCCACGGACAAATACCGTATCTACCAGAAATTCCTCATCCAGGATCACAAGATCCGCGTCGCTGCCCGGACGGATGCAGCCCTTTTTCGGGAATAATCCGTTGGCTCTGGCCGGGTTCTCCCCGCAGATGCGGATGGCTTTTTCCACCGGAACCCCTGCCTTTACAGCATCACGCACTTCCTCATGCAGGGAAGAAAGCCGTGTAACCAGAAGCTTTGCGCCGCCCCCGCCAATCACATGAACATGCTGGTCCACATAACCAGGAATTACCATTTTTCCATCTGCAGAAACAACTTCCACCGGAGCAGAAAGTTCCGGTGGATCGATGTGTTCTGCCACAGAAAATACTTTTTCATCTACGATCAGGATATCACGGATTCCTTTTGGATCCGGATCATACAGATTCGCGTTTTTAATCAAAAGCACTCTGGACATCGTATTTAGTTCTCCTTTTTCTTCTCATCATCGAGCTTGGCAATACCAAATCCGGTAAAGCCCCAGATGATTGCAAAAATCCAGCCGGTGTAGCACAGGATTGCCCATGGAAGGTAATCCAAAGTCTCTACGCCAAGGGTGGAAGCCATGTAAGCACCTGCTGCGGACCACGGGATCAGCGGTACAACTACGGTACCGGCATCCTCAAGGGTTCTGGACAGGTTCTTTGCCGCAAGCCCGCGCTCTTTGTAAGCGTCACGGAACATCTCGCCCGGAATCAGAATGGCAAGGTAAGAGTTACCGGTGGTCAGTGCCATGGTAATGCAGGCTGCAACGGTTGCGGTGATCAGCGCACCGGTACTCTTTGCCACGCTTAAGATCTTCTGGAGTACCACATCCAGACAGCCAGCCCGGCTCATGATACCTGCGAAGCAGAATGCGCAGAATACCAGAAGTGTGGTGCTCATAATGCCGTTCATACCGCCGCGGTTTAACAGCTTGGTTACGGCCTCGGAACAGGTCTCGGTGTCAAATCCTGCACGGTGGATCATGGATACATCAAAACCGTTTACGGTTGCCTTTAACACATCTCCTAACGCTACGTGCTGAATGAAGACACTCTCCAAGCCTGCTACAAAAGTAGAAAGAAGCATAACCGGAATGGTTGGCTTCTGAAGCAGGGAGCCGCCCAGCACGATCACTACCGGAATGATGATCAGCAGGTTCCAGCTGTACATGGAAGAAAGCTGGCTTAATAAAGTAGTAACGGTGTCAGAAGTAATATCTGCGCTTACATCTGCGTTCATACCAACAATGGCATATACCACCAGGGAAACGATGGTTGCTGGGACAGTGGTGTAGAACATATGTCCGATATGCTCATACAGTGTGCTGCCTGCCGCGATCGGAGCCAGGTTTGTGGTATCGGACAGCGGAGACATCTTGTCACCAAAGTAGGAACCTGCGATGCAGGCGCCTGCAGTAGCCGGAAGGGATACGCCAAGGGCGCTTGCGATTCCCATCAGGGCAACACCCATGGTTGCAACGGAACCCCAGGAGGTACCGGTAACAACCGAAACCACTGCCTCGATCAGGAACGCGGTAACCAGCATGAATTTCGGGTTTACGATCTGGACGCCGTAATAAATCATCATCGGAATGGTACCGGATGCCATCCAGGTACCAACCATAGCGCCAACACATACAAGAATCAGGATGGCAGGCATGCCCTTTGCGATCTTGGTGCAGATCTCATCCATCATCTCATCCCAGGTAATGCCTACACGGAACGCGATAAATGCTGCGATTGCAGCTACCATGATCAGAAGCGGCTCTGTGCTGTAGCCGAATACGCCTTTTCCGATGGTAAGGATCAGGAGCATTGCGACGATCGGTGTGATCGATTCCGCAAAAGTGGGCAGACGTTTGGCCCGTTCTTTCTTTTCTTTCATTTGTAGTTTCTCCTTTTAGCCTCCTTCGTGACAGTTTCACATTTTATCACGGCAGAGTATTAAGATTTGGACTTATTATATCAGAAAAGATAACGGGCAACAACTAAAACTTTATATTTTTTTATTTTCTTGTTACACGGGAGTTTGACACATTGAAATTCAAAAAAGTACCGCAAAGCCTTGAAACAGGCTTATTTTTTTGTCAAATTTTTATTTTTATTATATAGTAATATTTAGTGATATGTACTATAACAGTGGAAGCGGTAATTATTGTGCGTATAACAACATCAAAATCAAAAAATTCCGAGTCCTTTTATATCACTCAGTCCTATACAAATCCGGTTATTAAACCGCGCTTTGAAAGGAACTTATACTACAGAACAATTGCTCCATATTTTAAAAGACATAAAATTTGCAGATGTAGAAGAACAGGGTTTCATGCCGGTATATGAACGTCAGAAAATCACTGACGATCTCCACGAAACCTGTGGATTCAGAACAGACTATCAATTCATAACAAAACGGAAAATGAAAGGAATTCAGAAAAAAAGTAAGCGGAGATAAAACATTACTATGTTTCGTGTATGCAGATAAAAGTGCCACACCCCTTGTATTTGAAGGGCACTGAAAAACTTCCATTTCTTCTTAAGTGGAAGTTTTTCTTTTATATTATTTTCAAATCTTTACTTAGGAAAATCATAAAAAGCTATGGTTTACTCCATAGCCAGCTCATCTAATCTTACTATTCGTTTTACATTTGCTGTAAATGCCGTAAAATACATTTGCAGATGCATAGCAAATAAACCTCTCGAATCTGCTTTACGCAAACCGTGAGCTTCCTTTAGTTCTCCATTCTTTTCTTCTATCCTGTGCCGAATCTTCATTCGCTCCTGAAAATATTCGCTTTCTTCAAATTTAAGCCTTTCAAGATTTTTCTCGCTTGCTTGCGTGATACTGTAGCTTCTTGTTTTAGCGTTTGATCTTCCTACACGGCATTTTTCTCTTTGGGGACATTTCCGACACGTTACTTTGCTAAATATATATCTTAAATAAGTATTCCCATTTTTTGCCGTTCTTTTTTCTACACGCGTGGAAATCTCTCCGGCAGGACACTGCAGCATCCCAGCATCTTTATTAAAGCAGAAACCTTCCTCAAGGTTCCCGTTTGCTGCAGCAGCTACTGCTGTATTGGTTCTGGCAATCAATGTAATCTCTTTTCCGCAGACTTCCAGATTGTCATCACTGACATATGCCATATCGCCTATAACTTCTGTAACTTTTATTCCATTTTCCTTCGCGTTTTCTATCAGTTTTGGTAATTCCTGCCCATCTGGTGCTCCTCCATCTGTTACAGTGATCCCCGCAATGAGACGTTCTTCAGTCATCGCAAGATGATTCTTATATCCATAGAACGTACTGGTTGCCGTTTTATGTCCAAACCGTGCATCTTTATCATCTTTGGATCGGATCTCTTTGAGCCGCTCATCTTCTAGTAGTTCTTTCATTTCATGAGAAAGTTTCTGTATCTTTTTATTTCCACAGGATTTTATTCCTTCCTCCAGAACCTGGAGTAGTTCCCTAGTATAGGCAATTTCTTCATCCAGTCCTGCTTCCAAAGAGGGTTTCTCAGGAAATCGCTCTGATAATTCAAAAGCTGTTTTATAAACCTCTTTCCGAAGTTGTTTGCTCATATCCCGCAGAATCTGCGTTGGAGATTTTGCCCAGACAGAAGCAATTGTATGGGTGGAATCAACGATAATGGTTCCCGATTTGATCAGATTTTTATCCAAAGCCTGTTGAATGGTTTCTTTTAACATTTCTTCCAGAATATCTTCTGTAATACGAGTTTTTCTGAATTTTGTGAGAAGACTGGGATCTATCATTTTTGCTTCTGGTTCCAGGTCAAGGAAAAATTTATATGCCATGTCCGTCTGGGCGCTGCTAATCAGGGCTTCGTCAGAAAGATCGTACAGTTTTTTCAGGAAAAGCAGTTTAAACATCATTTCTGGTTCCTTTGCCGGGCGACCGAAATTTTCACAAAAAAGCCCAATTCTTTTTTAGAATCAGACTTTTTCAGTGCCCTTTTAAATATGGTTTTGATTTGGTTTTGTAGCATAAAAAAATCTCCTTGTAGTTGTATTTGCATCGTGCAGATGCTTCTTTAACTACAAGGGCCGCTCTCACTACTTCTAAAAACCAATCAGTAGTGAGAGCGGCCGCACATTTGAGTTGAAGTGTCAACCCCTATTTAGGGAAAAACTAAAAAAGAGGTTAGACCTCATGTATAAGATCTAACCTTGAAAATTAACTAAATGACATTGACCAGTGAACAGTAACAAAATAACCTTACATAAAACAACAGTATATACACCCAAAAACAGCAGGTTCCGGATCACTCCGAAAACCTGCTGTCCTGATTCGCTGACTATTATTATTTTACGATAAAAGATTTTCTCTTGCTGACAACATCGAAGATAACCGCTGCCAGAAGAACCATACCTTTAACAACCTTCTGGATATTCTGGTCAATACCCATGATACTCATACCAAGATTCAGAACACCCATCAGAAGTGCACCAATGATAACACCAGGAACTGTACCGGTACCACCATAAGCAGAAGCACCACCAATGAAGCAGGAACCGATGGCATCCATCTCGAAGTTTGTACCAGCCTGTGGGTTTGCGGAATTCAGACGGGCCATTGTTACCATACCTGCGATTGCTGCCAGAAGACCCATGTTCAAGTAAGCCAGGAAATAAACCTTGTTTGTATCAATACCGGAAAGCTTTGTTGCCTTCTCATTACCACCAACTGCGTAGAAATAACGACCAGTAGTAGTCTTGGAAGCAACGTATGTATAAATTGCGATGATCACAGCAACCCATACAAGAGAATTCGGAATACCTTTGTACTGAGCCAGTCTGTACATGAAAGCAAGAACAACCACACAGATCAGGACCATCTTAATGGCAACGCCGCCAAAAGCATCCACGCTGTAACCTTTTTTCGCACGATCCGCACGGTTTTTCATAACCAGTGCAACATAAACGATGCAGACAATGATACCAACTACAAAGCAGGTTCTGTTAAATCCTTCACCTCCGCCAAGGAAGTCCGGAATATAGTTATTGAAAAGACCAAGATAAGCATCTGGCATCGGAGCAAGTGTCTGACCTTCCAGAACTACATTGGAAAGACCACGAAAAGCAAACATACCAGCCAGAGTTACGATAAACGGAGGAATCCGGACATAAGCGATCCAGAATCCCTGCCAGGCACCGATAGCAATACCTATCAGCAACATCACGATCATGGAAAGATACGGGTTCATACTGTTGAGAACCATCATCTTACCGCCGACAGCAGCAACGAAACATACAACGGAACCAACAGAAAGGTCGATGTTACCACCAGTTAAGATACAGAACAACATACCAGTTGCAAGAATAAATACATACGCATTCTGGGCTACCAGGTTATTTACGTTCTGTGGAAGAAGCATAACGCCCTTCGTGTTTACAGAAAACATGATCACAACAAATACCAGAACGATCACCATGGTATATTTCTTTAAAACTTCTGAAAAACTAATCTTTTTTTCCATTCTCTTACTCTCCTTTGCCTGATTTCACGATCTTGGACATGATCAGCTCAGAGGTAGCTTCCTTACCGCTTACCTCGCCGACAAATCTACCCTCGTTCATGATATATATTCTGTCTGACATTCCGAGAACCTCCGGAAGCTCCGAAGAGATCATGATCACAGATTTTCCTGCCGCAACCAGATCATTGATAATACAGTAAATTTCGTATTTGGCACCTACATCAATACCTCTTGTAGGTTCATCCAGGATCAGAATATCCGGTTCTGCAAACATCCATTTTGCAAGAAGGACCTTCTGCTGGTTACCACCACTTAAGTTACCAACATTCTGTTCAACAGTAGGACATTTTGTTTTCAGCTTTTTCCTGTATTCCTCAGCAACCGCATACTCTTTGTCCGTATCAATTACTTTTCCGTTGCTGACACCAGCCATATTTGCAAGAGATGTATTCATCTTGATAGATTTGGAAAGGATCAGTCCGTTTCCTTTTCGGTCCTCAGTAACATAGGCAAGCTTGTTGTCAATAGCTTCCTTGACGGTATTAAGCTTCACTTCTTTTCCGTTCATGAAGATCTGCCCGGATATCTTTGTACCATAGCTCTTGCCAAAAATACTCATGGCGAGCTCTGTACGTCCGGCTCCCATCAGTCCTGAGATACCAACAACCTCACCTTTATGTATCTTAAACGACACATCATTTACCACCTTACGCTCTGTATACAGCGGATGATAAACATTCCAGTTTTTAACCTCCATGGAAACATCGCCGATCTTCACATCCGGACGTTTCGGGAAACGGTCTGTCATCTCACGTCCGACCATTCCCTGGATGATCCTCTGCTCGGAGAAATCATCTTTCTTTTTATCCAGGGTTTCAATACTGGAACCATCACGGATAACTGTGATCTTATCCGCCACATAGGAGATCTCATTTAATTTATGGGAAATGATGATAGACGTCATTCCCTGCTTCTTGAATTTCAGAAGAAGATCCAGAAGAGCTTTGGAGTCATCTTCATTCAGTGATGCGGTAGGCTCATCCAGAATGAGCAGCTTTGCATTCTTTGCAAGTGCCTTTGCGATCTCAACCAGCTGCTGTTTACCTACGCCAATATCCTTGATCAAAGTTCTGGAGGATTCCTCCAGTCCCACAATTTTCAAATATTTGTCTGCTTCTCCATAAGTTTCGTTCCAGTTAATGGAAAAGCTTTTGCCTTTTTCATTACCCAGGTACATGTTCTCACCGATGGTCATATACGGGATCAGAGCAAGTTCCTGGTGGATAATTACAATTCCTTTATGTTCACTGTCCTTGATGGTATTGAACTTACAGATCTCACCATCGTAAATAATATTTCCTTCATACGAGCCGTACGGATATATACCACTTAATACATTCATCAATGTAGATTTACCGGCACCGTTCTCACCTACCAGTGCGTGGATCTCGCCTTCCTCAACCTGGAGATTAACGTTGTCCAGTGCCTTTACACCTGGGAAAGTTTTGGTGATATTTTTCATTTCCAGAAGTATCTTAGCCAACTTAATTTCCCTCCCTTTCCACTGTTCATGCAGGCGGTTATGATCCCCGCCTGCATGTGATAAATTTCTGTCCTTAAAAATTCACTTATTTGATCTGATCCTCTGTGTAGTATCCGGAATCGATCAGGATCTCTTTGTAGTTATCTGTTGTAACAACAACCGGGTCGCAAAGGTATGTCGGGATGACACCTGTTCCGTTGTCATAGGACTCTGTATCATTAACTTCCGGCTCCTCACCTTTCATGATGGAGTCAACCATTTTTACTACTGCGGAAGCAAGAGCTCTTGTGTCTTTGAATACGGACATTGCCTGTTTTCCGGCTACAAGGTTCTTAACGTTCGGTGTATCACAGTCCTGACCGGTGATGATCGGATATTCTCCTGTGTAGGAAGCTGCCAGTGCATTCTCAACACCAAGTGCTGTAGAATCATTGGAGCAGAGAACTGCGTCAAGGTTTGTTCCGTCAGAGTAGTTACCTGCGATGATGGTGTCCATTCTGTCCTGTGCTTTTGCACTGTCCCAGTTTGCAGTAGCAACCTGCTCAAACTCGGTCTGTCCGGATTTTACTACCAGTTTGCCGTCGTCGATGTATTTCTGGAGAACATCCATCGCACCACCGAAGAAGAAGTTACAGTTGTTATCACCAGGATCTCCGGTGAACAGCTCGATGTTAAACGGTCCATCCTGATTATCAAGATCCAGTGCATCTACCAGGTACTCGCCCTGTTTCTGTCCTACTTTGTAGTTATCGAATGTTGCATAATAGGAAACTGCATCGGAATTCATAAGAAGACGGTCATAGGAAATAACCGGAATTCCTTTTTCTTTGGCCTGCTTCAGCGGCTCGCCAAGGCTGCTTCCGTCGATGGATGCCACAACCAGAAGGTCGCATCCGTTTGCTACCTGGTTCTCAAGCTGGGAAACCTGTGTGCTTACGTCGTTGGATGCATACTGAAGGTCTACTTCATATCCTGCTGCCTCCAGCTCTTTCTTCATGTTCTCGCCATCCTGGTTCCATCTCTGGAGATCCTTGGTCGGCATGGTAACACCGATCAGTTTCTTGTCTGCTGCCTGTGCTGTTGCTGCCGGAACTACCACCATACCAGCTACCATTGTCGCGCAAAGAAGTGCAGATACCATTTTTCTTTTCATTGTAAAATCCTCCGTTTCATTATTTGTTTTTGGAATCACGTTTCCTTTGATGATGTTACTATAGCACAGGACTGTCTGGACATAGTTGGCAATGACAGAGACATTTTTTTGCAAAAGAAAAATGCCTTGCACGAAGCAAGACATTTTTGCGCCAAAAATCTGCTATTGATTTTTGTCATAATTGTGTATTATTGCGCATATGGATACACTGTCGCATTACTTGCAGAATTTCACCGCCACATATATGCCGGTATGCAATCTGTTCTGCATTACTCTGTATCGTAATCTGTATTGAGATATACTTCATCCCTTCTGTGGAAACCGCCGTCAATGATCACCTCATCAATATTATCCCTTGTAACGGCAACCGGTTCCAGCACTTTCGCCGGGATATCATAGCTTCCATCGTTCATGGTATCTGGCACATCTGACGGAAGCTTTCCCTCTTCTGCCATCTTCACCGCATATTCAGCTGCCTGGCGTGCCAGATCTTCGATAGATTTAAATGCTGTCATGTACTGGGTTCCTTCCACAATACGCTGACAGGCTGCCAGATCTCCGTCCTGTCCTACCACGATCACCTGCCCCGCAAGCTGGTTCTCCGCAAGAACCTGGATCACCTGGCTGGCAATATCATCATTTCCGCACATGATCCCTTTTACATCCGGATACTCCTCCAGCGCCTCTTCCACATAATCCACGGCCAGTTCCGCTGTCCATCCTTCACAGTTGGCTTCATATACTACCTGAAGATTGCTGCCTTGTAGTGTATCCTCAAACCCTTCTTTTACCATTGCGACATTGTTATCTGTGGCGGATCCCTGGATCATAAAGATCTTTCCGCCGTCCGGAATGGCTTCCTCCATAGACTGTGCCATGATCTCTCCCACCATACGGTTGTCAAAGGAGATGTACATATCCGTATTGGCGTCATTCACCATACGGTCATAGGAGATCACCCGGATCCCCGAGCTGTGTGCACGTTCCACAGCCTCCGAAAGCGCACCGCAGTCCCTTGCGATGATCACAATCACATCCATATGTTTCTTGATAAAGTAATCGATCTGACTGATCTGCTCCTGGGCGTCGGCTCCTGCATCCTGTACATTTACCTCTGCCCCAAGATCCCTTGCTGTTGCCACAAATACATCTCTGTCGCGGATCCATCGTTCAATAACAAAAGAATCCACGGTAAGCCCGATCTGGATCTTCTTTTCTCCGTTTTCTTCCTTTCCGTCTGTCTCCTGCTGTGCCGCTTCCTCCGTTTTTGCAGAAGTGCAGCCAGTCAGCATCAATGCTGCCAGACATAGAAAAATCAAAAATTTCCTGAATATTTTTCCCCCGCTCATGATGTCTTACCTCAACCTCTCCCTGAATTCACTTGGTGTCACACCTTCATATTTTTTGAATATCCTGCTGAAATAATTTGGATCACTGTATCCGGATTCCGCGCAGATCTCCTTGATGGAAAGCCCGGAATCCTTGAGAAGTTCCCTTGCATTCCGAAGCCGGATCTCTGTAAGGTACTCAATAAAGTTTCCTCCTGTCTCCTGCTTGAAGAGCTTGCTGAAATAATAGGGACTGATATCCACTTCCCGCGATACTTCATCCAGCGAGATATCTTTTTTGTAATTGTCCCGGATATAGGACTTTGCTTTTTCGATGATGGATACTGCCTCTTTTTCCCTTGCACTTTCCATGTTGCTGCAGATCTCCGAGGTTTTGTCCAAAAACCATTTTTTCATGCCTTCCATATCTGTACACGCCTGAAGTTCATGAATATAATTTCTGCGGTAGCTGATGGCATATTTCACGGTTCCGGCAAAAAAGGCCTTTTTTTCCACTCCCATCACAAGTTCCAGCACCTTGATCTGCATATCCTCCATACTGACTCCCGGCTGGTTCTCCATCCACCGGAAAAATTCTTCCGCGCAGTTTAAGGCTCCTGCCACATCCTTGTCGATCACTCGGTTTTCATAGCGGCGCTCCAGGTCTCTTGGATACTCCCCGTCGTATTTCTGCGCTGCCGGAACATCCTCGATATGGATCACATGGCTGGTACTTTCCCGAAGTGCGATCATCGCCTCCTTGAAAGATTCTTTCATGGTGCTTCCCAGTTCCTTCACCCGGCCGATACCACAGCGGAATTTGCTGTCGATCCTGCTTTCCAGCTTATGTACCATGTTTCTGGTCCTTGTTACCACTTCCACGCGCTCCTCATAAGACTCCTTGGGATTTCGGTACGGAACAAGGATCACAATACGGTTTCCCATGATGGGGCCCACCAGACATTCAAAAAATCCCTGAGCGATCTCCCGGAATGTAGAATAAAATTTATTGGCCTTTACACTGGCTCCCACTGCATTGGTAAGCACTCCGTTTTCTGTGGAATCCCCGAATTCTGCCACGATCATATATCCGTATTCTTCCTGGATATCCAGAAGTTCCTTGTAATTATCCTGATATGTCTGAAAATCATCCTGCAGAAGGATATTATTGATATATCCGCTTTCAATCATGGGCACAACGGTTTCCAGTTTTTCACGGATCTTCAGATCATCGCTTCGTTTCTGTCTTGTGGAATCCACCTGATCCATAGCTTTTGAACAGGTTTCCAGGATTACTTTTTTGTTGACCGGCTTGGTCAGAAATTCCATAACTCTCAGGTTTACGGCTTCTTTTGCATAATTGAATTTATCGTAGGCAGTGATGATCACAAACACTACAGATCTGTTGAATTTCTGGATCTCCCGGATGGCCTGGATTCCGCTCAACCCCGGCATCTGGATATCCATAAAACAGATGTCCGGCGGATATTTTTCCGCTTCTTCCACAACTGCACGGCCGGTTTTTGCAGTATGGATCTCACATTCATTTCCATAATTGGAACTTATGATACTTTTCAGGGATTCCAGCATGATCCCTTCATCATCAGCAAGCAGGATTCTGTACATTATTTTCGCTCCTCTCCACAGGAATGTTGATCACAACCTCTGTTCCCATTCCTTCCCCTTCACTGTAAATTTCCATCAGTCCGTCCTGTTCATAGTACAGTTCCAGACGGCTGATCACGTTATTCATACCAATTCCCGTGGAATCCCCCTCACTGGAACTGTTGTGGATCTTTTTGGAAAGAACTTTCTCAATCTGTTCTTTCGTCATTCCCTGTCCGTTATCCCGGACACTGATCTCAATATGATCTTTCCAGCGTTCCACACTCAGTTCAATATGGCCTTCCCAGTCAATATTGCGGATTCCATGATTGACCGCGTTTTCCACAACCGGCTGCAGGATCATGCTGGGAACACGCACATTTTCCACATCACATTCCACCTTTTTGGAAAAATGGATATCTCCTGCAAAACGCACATTCAGTATGTAAATATAATTGTCTACTGCTTCCAGCTCTTCCTCCAGTGTAGCATCTTCCTCACCCTTCTTTACATTATAACGGAAAAAATCTGCCATCTTTTCCACAAAAATACTGGTTTTTTCCGCATCCTCCATCATGGCGAGCTGTGCTCCTGCATTCAGGGAATTAAAAAGAAAATGCGGGTTGATCTGGGACTGGAGATATTTCAGCTGTGCTTCCTTCAGATGTGTCTCCATCAGAAGTTCCCGTTCCATCATCTGCTGCTCTTTTTCCATACCTGCCTTTGTCCTTGCGATGTAAAGGCCGAGATTCTCCACCATGGTATTAAAAGCCCTTGTCACCACCCCCAGTTCATCTTTGGCATCGGTTGGCGGCATCTTCACATTAAAGTTTCCCTGACCTACCAGCTGTGCGGTTTCCGCCATGTTTGTCAGCGGCCGGAACATCCCTCTTGTAGCCATGATCAGAAGGATCATTCCGCAGACTACCCCCAGAAGCATGATCACCGTATTGCTGATCTCCAGATATTTCATAACTGCCCGGAGAGCCCCGTAGGTCTGGGAATTTTCTTTAAAAAGCTGCTTGTTCAGTTCATCCATGGAGCTTTGGATATAGCTGTAAAGTTCCAGGCTCTCGTCGTATTTCAGCTTGTACTTTTCCACATTTCTGCCTCGCTTGGCAGCTACGGTTCCTGCTGTGCAGGACAGATAGGATTCGGACATTTTCCGGATCTTTTTCTCCAGAAGTTTTACAGAATCCTCTATATTCTGATCATTGAGCTTTTCCAGTTCCTGCCTGTATTTGGCTTCGTTCTGGTAATAATCCATCAGTGCCTGGGAACTTTTTACCTTCAGATACTGATACATGCTGTCCTGTACATCCTCAAAAACCTGCCCCAGTTCTGTGATCTGGGCATTGCTGGCGTATACATCATCCATCTCCTGCATGGAATTGTTGATCCGGACATAAAACAGCATGTTGATCGTAAACATCAGCGCCGCAAGGACGCCTACCTCGATCACGATCTTGCTGACAAGAGAAAGGTCACTCCACCGAAGCTTTTTCATCTGTGTCTGCCTCCCTTCTCATTTTTTCCACCGCTGCCCGGTCAAGAAAATTAATGTCTACATTATAATAAGAATTCGTTCTTCCATCTTTGATATAATTGGTAAGCGCTTCCACACTGTACTGTCCCAGCTGTGTGGTATCCACGTCGCAGGTCACGGAAATGACACCTTTTTCCACTGCTGCCAGGATATCCTCCGATGTGTAATAACCGATAATCTTAACTTTTCCTGCAAGGTTGAAGTCCAGCACTGCCTGTCTGGCACATTCCGTGGTCTCCTCATCCATACACACCAGAATATCCGGAATGTTCCGTTTCTGCTGAAAAATATCCGTAACTGCTTCCTCGGTTTCAAAGGTTCCTGTAGACAGAAGATTTCTTCCCCTGATCTGGATATCATTATTTCCGGCTGCCTTTTGCACAGAATTGCTGATCTGGGTATAGATCTGGCTTTCGTTCATATCGTCAATATCCCTTTTCTGAAGGATCAGGATCTTTTTTGTATCTTCATCCACATAACTGGAAACGATCTCCCCGTAAGCCATGCCCAGCTGATAATCACTGACCCCCACAAAGCTCTGGCGTTTACTGTGCACCGCATCGCTCATCACCGTAGCCACAGGGATTCCATTATCCACTGCAGTATTGATGGCTTCTTCCAGACCGGATTCTCCATTATACTGCAGAATGATCCCGTCTGCCTTGGCTGCAATACTCATATTCATATAATCAAGCTTATCATAAGAAGTCCCCCGGTCCGGTCCCATGATCTCCAGCAGTACATCATTCTGTGCCGCAGTTTTCTTCGCACTTGCGTAAACTGCCTGCCAGAACTGGGAATCCGGACTGTCCACGATCAGGTCATACTGATACTGATATACTTTTTCTTCTTTTTTCTCAAGACCTGCTTTTTTTGTAATGCCGCTGTAATAGGATTCTCCTGTCATATAGATCAGAACTGCGATCGCTGCAAATATACACAGGATATATACTGGTTTCCTCTTCATGTCATACTCTTCTCCATCTGTAATGCCGGTTTATGATAATATTTTTGCAACATTATAAATTTTTCATATAGTTTATCATTTTTTTCACAAAAAAGTCACCGCCATCCATAGAATTTCTGTGCATTTTCATGTTATATTAATAACCATAAACTTGCCAAAGGAGGCCAGCAATTATGACAAACGCAACCAAACTTGCTCTGGAAGAATCCCTGAAACGTCTGCTTCTTAAGAAGCCTTTAGATAAGATCACCATCAACGACCTGACTACAGACTGCGGGATCAGCCGCATGACTTTTTATTATCATTTCAAAGATATCTACGATCTTGTGGAGTGGAGTTGTCTGGAGGATGCCAGGATCGCCCTCCAGGGCAAAAAAACTTCTTCTACCTGGCATGAGGGACTTCTTCAGATCTTTGATGCCGTAATGGAAAACAAACCGTTCATCTTAAATGTATACCGCAGCGTTGGACGGGAACAGATCGAGAATTATCTGTTTGCGCTCACCTGTGATCTGCTGATGGGTGTGGTAACTGAGAAATCAAAAGACATCCTCATTACAGAAGAGCAGAAAATTTTTATCGCAGATCTCTATAAATACAGCTTTGTAGGCATTATGCTGGACTGGATCAAAAATGGCATGCGCGAAGATTACCACGGAATCGTGGATGACACCGCAACTGCACTGTATGGATGTATCGACAATGCCATCCACAATTTTGCCGCAAAAAACAAAACTGCCGGTGTGCGTACAGAATAAAAACTTATCAAAACAGGCATAATGATAAAAAACTGAACATTTCCGGTGTTTTGTAAATAGAATCTTTTTTCCGGATGGGCTATCATAGCCTCAACAGCAACAAAGAACAGTTAATCCGATACAAACAGGTATCTCATTTACGAAAGGTGGATGTCATATGTCAGATAAAAAAGGATTCATGGGACTTGCAGCACTTGCGGCAGCCGGAGCCGGCGCAGCCATGCTGATGAAAAAAACAAAAGAGATCAATGAAGAGGAAACTTTCCATGTAAAGGAAACTACCGAGAACTACCGCAATACCGAACGTGGAAAATATGACAAAAACAGCAAGGGGATCTATTATTCCAACGGCAACTACGAAGCCTTTGCCCGCCCGGAGAAGCCGGAGGGTGTGGATGACAAGCATGCTTACATCGTAGGAAGCGGCCTTGCTTCCCTGGCAGCTGCCTGCTTCCTGGTCAGAGATGCACAGATGCCCGGGGAGCATATTCACATCCTGGAAGCCATGGACATTGCCGGCGGTGCCTGCGATGGAATTTTTGATCCGTCCAGAGGTTATATCATGCGTGGCGGCCGTGAGATGGAAAATCATTTCGAATGTCTCTGGGATCTTTTCCACAGCATTCCTTCCCTCGAAAAGCCAGGTGCTTCTGTTCTGGACGAATTTTACTGGCTGAATAAGCATGACCCCAATTATTCTCTGTGCCGTGCAACCGTTAACCGTGGGCAGGACGCTCATACCGACGGAAAATTTAACTTAAGCCAGAAGGGCTGCATGGAGATCATGAAGCTGTTTATGACAAAGGATGAGGATCTTTACGACAAAACTATCGAGGATGTTTTCGATGATGAAGTGTTTGATTCCACTTTCTGGCTGTACTGGAGGACCATGTTCGCATTTGAGAACTGGCACAGTGCTCTGGAGATGAAGCTTTACTTCCAGCGTTTCATCCATCACATTGCAGGACTTCCGGATTTCAGTGCCCTGAAGTTCACCAAGTACAATCAGTATGAATCCCTGATCCTTCCTATGAAAAAATATCTGGAGGATGCAGGTGTTGACTTCCAGTTTAATACCGAGGTCACAAACGTGATCTTTGATTTCAAGGATGGCAAAAAGATCGCCTCCGCCATTGAATGTAAGGTAAAAGGTGTGGAACAGGGCATTCTTCTTACTGAAAATGATTATGTTTTTGTCACAAACGGAAGCTGTACAGAAGGCACCATCTATGGCGACCAGAATCATGCTCCAAACGGTGACGCAGAAGTCCGCACCAGCGGCGTATGGTCCCTGTGGAAAAATATCGCAGCCCAGGACCCGTCCTTCGGACATCCGGAAAAATTCTGCTCTGATATTTCCAAAACAAACTGGGAATCTGCTACCATCACGACTCTGGATGACCGCATCATCCCGTATATCACCAATATCTGCCAGCGTGACCCGCGTTCCGGCAAGGTTGTTACCGGCGGTATCGTAAGCTGCCAGGATTCCAAATGGCTCTTAAGCTGGACCATCAACCGTCAGGGACAGTTCAAGGAGCAGGATCCGAAGAAAGTCTGCGTATGGGTATACGGACTGTTCACCGATGTTCCTGGTGACTATATCAAAAAACCGATGAAAGAATGTACCGGTAAGGAAATTACCGCTGAGTGGCTGTACCACCTGGGTGTTCCGGTAGATCAGATCGACGACATGGCTGAAAACAGTGCTGTCTGCGTTCCGACTATGATGCCGTATATCACTGCATTCTTTATGCCCCGCGCCAAAGGTGACCGCCCGGATGTTATCCCGGATGGATGCGTAAACTTTGCATTCCTGGGACAGTTTGCAGAAACTCCCCGTGATACTGTTTTCACCACCGAGTATTCTGTACGTACCGCTATGGAGGCTGTATACGGACTTCTTGGTGTAGACCGTGGTGTTCCGGAAGTATGGGGAAGCGTTTACGATATCCGTGAACTTCTGGACAGCAGTGTGAAACTGATGGATGGAAAATCCCCCCTTGAGATCCAGCTACCAGGACCACTGAACGCACTGAAAAAACCACTTTTCAATGTTGTAAAGGGTACTGTGGTTGAAAAGGTGCTCCGGGATCATAATGTGCTGAAGGATTATATGTAAGATATACAGCCTGCCAGACAAATATTCTCAATCCGAAAATTAAGATTTGAACACAGTAACGGAGCCTCCGGTTCTATTCGTGCAGCAATCCCCCCGAAATACTTCTCGCGCGGTATTTCCGGGGGATTATTTTATTTTCTGATACTTATTTTCCCAGTGTTTCATTCATACTTCCGGAACGGAAGCCCTGAAGATCCAGAGTCACGTAAGAAAATCCCAATGTGCGGAATTTCTCTGTGATCTTTGTTCTTGTTTCATTATCTGCAATTTTCAGGATATCTTCTTCCGGAACCTCGATCCTTGCCATGGTACCGTGGATACGGACACGGAACTGATGGAATCCCAGATCCATGAGAAACTGCTCGGCCTGGTCTACCATGTGAAGTTTTTCCTCGGTGATGGTCTCACCGTATACAAATCTGGAAGCAAGGCAGGCAAAGGATGGCTTGTTCCAGGTTGGAAGGTTCATGCCCTTTGACAGCTTGCGAATCTCTTCTTTATAGAGGCCGGCCTCCTGGAGAGGACTTCGGACCCCAAGCTCCTGAATGGCTCTTTTTCCAGGACGGTAATCTCCCAGGTCATCCATATTGGAGCCTTCCACGATCATGTTCATATGGTGGGATTTTGCTGCTTCCCAGAGTTTGGTGAAGATGGCTTTTTTGCAGATGTAGCAACGGTCCGGCGGGTTCTGGCGGAAGCCTGGAATGTCGAATTCGTTGATCTTACAGATCTCCTGTCGGATATGATTTTCCTGGCAAAAATCCTCTGTTTCTTTCAGCTCTCTGTCAGTAAAGGAACAGGGACAGGCAGTAATGGCCATGGCCCTGTCGCCAAGTGTTTCCTGTGCGGCTTTCAGAAGAAACGTGGAGTCTACACCGCCGGAAAAGGCTACGGCTACGCTTCCAAGGGAACGAAGGATCTCCTGGAGTTTTCTGTATTTTTCTTCAAGTGTGATATTGTCTGTTGCTGACATATGTTCTGTCACCTCGTAATTTGTAAAATATTATTTGTGTATTATTGTAAACGATACCTTTTTGTCCTACAAGCATTTTCTTTCTGATGGATACACTATGAAATTTGTAAGTATATCCGGACGATCTATCCGGCTCATAAGCTTTTCGTAAAATTATCTTCCACAAAATTTTTACAGAACAGGAAAGACTTCTTCCTGGAGGACTCTTTTATGTCATTGGAACATTACGAAATAATTTTCCATGATATAAAATAGGACCGGAAATGCAGCATATGCCACGCTTCCGATCCTTCCTTTTTTACAATTATCACATTTCGATCACATCAAGATCATCCGGAATAAACAGATTTCCGTGATAATACTCTCTGCCTTCTGCGCCGTAGAGTTCTTTACGTTTCTTAATGTTCTTATCCTCTGTATGATACAGTACAAGGTTTTTCACGCCAAGATTTTCAGCAAGCTCGCTGGCATCCTTGACTGTGGAGTGATGTTTCTCATAAGGATTGAAGATATCACGCTGTCCGTACAGGCAGAATGCTTCGTGGAACATCCAGTCACTGCCTTTGGCGTATTTCTCCTCGCACTCGTTGTATGGCTCATCGCCACAGCAGGTAAGTACCTTTCCACCATCGTAGATCATCTGGAATCCGAACTGTTTTGCCTTGGTGGAACCGATGTCAAAGAAGGTCACTTTCTTATTGAGGATCGTTCTCTCCTCACCGTCTTTTACTTCGATCAGGTGAAGTCTGTCACCAATGTACTGTGTCTCCTTTTTATTCAGAAGCTTAAAGGCCATGTCTTTCAGAAGTCCGATCACCTCATCATGGGCATAGATATTCGCCTCGCCCTGGTAAGTACCTTTTTTCATATTCTGGCAGATGATGCGGATCACCCAGACGATTCCCATGATATGGTCTACGTGCTTATGTGTAACAAAGATCTCATGGATATCCATCAGGTCAATACCTGCCTTCTTCAGCTGGGAAAGTACAGTATTTCCGCCGCCTCCGTCAACCAGAAAATGGCCGTACTCATCGCTGAGCACGAAACATGTATTGTAGCATTCTGTTACCAGTGCGTTACCTGTTCCAAGCATGGTTAATTTCATTGTTTTTCTCCTCCTGTATAGCCCTGGTCATCAAACATTCTGCCACCCATTGCTTTTGTTTTCTGACACTCTCACCGGCTGCTTCAGACCATATTGCAGATACCTGCATAACAGCCTTATGTTTTCTCGTTTTTTCTGTGTTTTTCGTGTCCAATGATAACATTATGGAGAAATATTTTCAATAAATTTCTATAAAAAGAGCCTCTTTCCTCCCTGCACTCTGCACATTGGACATAGAAAAGCTTTCTTTGCGCTCCATTATTTTTATGTTACAATGGTCCCATATCAATAATTATAACTGGAGGGATTTCTAATGAAGATCACAATCTTAAACGGCAGTCCGCGCCACAACGGCAACACACAGATCATGGCCGATACCTTTGCAAAAGCTGCTCAGGAAAACGGTCATACAGCAACTGTTCTGAACATTGCAAATTTACATATCCGCGGATGCATGGACTGCAAATACTGCTACTCCCATGAGGGCAAATGTGTACAGGATGATGATATGAAGAAGGTTTTTGCGGAGCTTTCTGATACCGACCTTCTGGTATTTGCATCACCAGTTTACTGGTTTGATATCACCGCACAGCTGAAAACCGTAATTGACCGTATGTATGCATGGGGAAGTATCGGATTTCCGTTCCACAAAACAGCTCTGCTCCTGGATGCAGGCGCAGATCATGTCTTTGATGCAGCCATCGCTCAGTACAAGGCCATGACCTCTTATCTGAAATGGGAAGATATGGGTATTGTCACAGTTCCCAATATGCTGGAAAAAGGCAGCATGAAAGTCTGTCCGCAGCTGGAAGAGGTTAAGGAACTGGCAGCCAGACTGTAATTTTTGTATCACAAAGGGGAGCAGTCACATGGTTGACCATGGCTGCTCCCCCTTTTACATTTTTCTTATTACAGCATTTCTATCTCCGTCTCAAAATACTGCTCCTGAAACCGGACCTGTTCCATGATCTCCTCTGCTGTCATGGTCTTATCCTCCGGAACTGCCACCCACTTGTCTTCCACATCATTGAGGCGGTGGATAATGGCGATCACTTTTCCTGATCTGTCCGTTTCATTTTTCTTCCTTTGTCAAACGGATATTCGCAATCCGCATTTGTTACGTAGCTCATGACCAATCTCTCATTCTTTTACATTCCGTCAGAAAAACTGACCTTCTCATTTCAATCCGTTCTTCTCTTTACCAGATCTTCGCCTCTACTGCTGCACGCTCAATTCCAAGACCCTTCATATATCGGTCCATAAATGCGTTGAATCCTTTTACACCTTCGGCTTCCGGTGCAAGTGTGCTGCCTTCGTTTCCTTTGAAGACATTTTCATCCAGGAAATCCGCAAGGTCTTCGCCGTCTTTTTTGTTGATCATATAAGAAGCCAGAAGCGCAATTCCCCAGGCTCCGCCTTCTCCTGCTGTGGACATTACGGATACCGGCGCATTTACCGCATCTGCAAGGATCTGCTGGCCAACACCCTTTGTCTTAAAGAGGCCGCCGTGTCCCAGAAGCTTATCAATCTTTACATGCTCCTGATTGAGAAGGATATCCAGACCTACACGCATGGCACCAAGGCAGGTGTAAAGATTGTTTCTCATAAAGTTTGCCAGTGTAAATTTACTCCCAGGAGAACGTACAAACAGTGGACGTCCCTCTTCAAAACCGGTCATATGCTCGCCGGAGAAATAACAGTAGGAAAGAAGTCCACCACAGTCCGGATCCCCTTCCAGGGCTTTGTTATAAAGAGTTCCGAACAGTTTGTTCATATCTACTTCCATGCCCATGGCTTCCGCAAATTCCTTAAACACATTTACCCATGCGTTCAGATCCGAAGTACAGTTGTTGGAATGTGCCATGGCAACCGGATCTCCTGCCGGAGTGGTGACCATATCAATCTCTTTGTACGGTTTGGAAAGAGCCTTTTCCAGGACAATCATGGCAAATACGGATGTTCCTGCAGAAACATTTCCGGTACGCTGACGGACACTGTTTGTGGCAACCATACCGGTTCCTGCGTCTCCCTCAGGCGGACACATCGGAATTCCGGCTTTCAGCTTTCCGCTTACATCCAGAAGTTTTGCGCCTTCCTCAGTAAGAACTCCGGCATCCTGACCTGCAACCATGACTTCCGGCATAATATCGCGAAGCTTCCATGGGAAACCATAAGGCGCAACCAGTTCATCGAACTTCTGAACCATCTCCTCGTTATAGTCCTTCGTTTCACTGTCGATTGGGAACATACCTGCCGCATCGCCGATACCAAGAACTCTTTTTCCGGTAAGTTTCCAGTGTACATAGGCTTCCAGAGTAGTAATGTAATCGATGTCTTTTACATGCTCCTCACCATTAAGGATTGCCTGATACAGGTGGGCAATGCTCCATCTCTGAGGGATATTGTAATGGAAAAGCTCTGCCAGCTTTTCAGAAGCTTCCCCTGTGATGTTGTTTCTCCAGGTACGGAACGGAACCATCAGCTCTCCCGCTTTGTTAAACGGCATATATCCATGCATCATGGCACTGACACCAAACGCACCTACACTTGTAAGCTCCATCCCATATTTTTTCTGAACATCTTCTGCCATATCCTGGTAACTGCCCTGGAGACCTTTCCAGATCTCCTCCAGGCTGTATGTCCAGATACCATCCACATACTGGTTCTCCCATTCATAGGCTCCGGATGCGATGGGCTGGTTCTTATCGTCCACCAGAACTGCCTTGATCCTTGTGGAACCAAACTCAATACCAAGAGCCGTGCGATTCTCAAGAATTGCTGTTTTTACCTCATTTACTCCCATTGTAAAAAACCTCCCATATTATTTGCTGAAATACATGCTGTTCCATCTCAGCTCATTCTGCAGATTCCGGATCGTTGTATCGCCATCAATATAAACCGCTTCAATACCCATAGCTGCTGCCCAGTCACCCATCTGCTCTGCAGTAAGGTCATAGGTAAATGCAGTGTGATGTGCGCCGCCGGCAAGGATCCATGCTTCTGCTGCTGTGGAAAGATCCGGCTTCGGTGTCCAGAATGCAGTACCTACCGGAAGTGCAGGCATCGGCTTCTCTGTTTTCTTACACTCAACCTCATTGATCAGCAGACGGAAACGGTCGCCAAGGTCAACCAGGGATGTTGCGATTCCAGGACCTGTCTTAGAAGTAAATACCAGTCTTGCAGGATCTTCACGATCTCCCATGGAAAGCGGGCATACACGCATGCTGACCTTGCCATCAGCAACGGATGGGCAAACCTCCAGCATATGTGCCTCAAGGATTCCCTCTTTACCCGGTACTAGGTTATAAGTGTAGTCCTCCATAAAAGAAGTACCCCTGGCGTCCTTTTTGCCTGCTGCCATGATCTTCATCAGGCGAACCATAGCTGCTGTTTTCCAGTCGCCCTCGCCACCGAAGCCGTAGCCTTTTTCCATCAGTCGCTGGATCGCAAGTCCCGGAAGCTGTTTCAGGGCGCCCAGATCACCGAAGTGTGTTACGATAGCCTGATAGTTTTTCTCCTCAAGGAAACGCTCAAAACCGATCTCGATCCTTGCCTGGACTGCTACATGCTTCTTAAATTCCTCAGGGTCACGTCCATCCAGAATCATGTCATATTTATTATAATATTCTTCTACCAGAACATCAATATCTCCCTGGCTTACGTCCTGTACATATTCTGCGATCTCGTTAACCGGATAAGCATCGATCTCCCATCCGAATTTCATCTGAGCCTCAACCTTATCGCCCTCTGTTACAGCTACGTTTCTCATATTGTCGGCTACACGGCATACACGGATATGGCTGCTCTCCATGATACCAACTGCAGTACGCATCCAGGATGCCAGACGCTCCTGGACCTTTTTGTCTGCCCAGTGTCCTGCAATGACTTTTCTCTCGATTCCCATGCGGGTTACCATATGGCCAAACTCACGGCCGCCGTGTGCGGACTGGTTCTCATTCATAAAGTCCATATCAATGGTGTCATAGGGGATTTCCACATTGAACTGTGTATGAAGATGGCACAGTGGTTTGCGATACTCTTTAAGGCCAAGGATCCAGGATTTTGCCGGGGAAAATGTGTGCATCCACGCGATCACGCCGGCACAGTTTTCATCTGCATTGGCATCATTAAAGGTTTTACGGATCAGCTCATTTGTGATCAGCGTTGGTTTCCATACAACCTCAAACGGAAGTACACCGGATTTATTCAGCTCCTCTACGATGATCTTGGAATGCTCGGCTACCTTGCGGAGACACTCATCTCCGTAAAGATCCTGTGAACCTGTGCAAAACCAGAATTTGTAATCTCTTCCTGTTTTCATGTGAAAATTCCTCCTTGAAATATAAAATTATATAATATGCATAACATTCCTGAAAATCTGTAACACATTTCTGTTTCCAACATGTGTCCAGCCTTCTGAAATGTTATAAAGTTCTCTGTAAAATATGTCATGTTTCATTATCTGATAAGTGATTATCTCTCTGCCCTCATGCATTTGTGTTCATATTCCTGTCTTCACACTGCTGCCCCGTACGATCAGCTCCGGCCGGATCAGCCGTTCCACCTTACTCTCTTCGTCCGGCACGCCACTTAATTTTTCCAGGAGAAGCTTTGCTGCCATCTCACCCAGTTTTTCCTGGGGATGGGTGATAGTAGTGATTCCCTGCCCCTGTCTTGCGTACAGCGAATTGTCATAACCGGTCACCGCAACATCCTCCGGGATCTTTTTGCCCTGACGTTCCAGTTCTTCCATGACCTGGACAGCGATCTGGTCGTTGTAGCACACGATCCCATCCGGAAAGCTGTTCTGTCGGACCATGTTCCGGACCATAAGAGCCGGCTTTTTTCGCCGGTCCTCGGTGTGAAACCAGACCACCTTATCCGGATCATAGGCAATTTCATGCTCCTGCAAAGCCTTCACATAGCCCTTATGCCGTTCGATTCCCTGACGGTCATCTGCCTTGAAAAATCCCGCGATGTTGCGCCTGCCGGAGTCCAGAAGATGTTTTGTCACAAGATAACTGCCTCCTGCGTCATCCATGAGGATGTGGGGCTTTTCCTGCATCTCCGTATACAGTCCCTGGATAAAAATATAGGGGATCTGATACTTGTCCAGTGTTTCGTACAGGCTTACATGTCTGCACAACAACTCACTTTTGCTGGGTTCGATGATCAGTCCGTCAATTCCCTTGCTGATCAGCTCTTCCAGGAATCTTGCCTCCTTCTGGCGGCTGTTTCCTGTATTTTTCAGGATGATACTGTACCCGTTATCGGACAGCACCTCATCGATTCCCTGGATCAGCCTTGGAAAAATATAATCCGAGATATATGTAGTCACCACTGCGATGTTTCCGGTCCCGTGAATCTGACGGAGCACATCCGCACAGAAGGTTCCTTTTCCCTGAAAGGATTCTATGTATCCATCTCCTGCCAGGATCCCCAGAGCCTTTCGCACCGTATGCCTGCTCAGCCCATAGCGTACACTGAGCTGGTTTTCAGAGGGAAGCTTCTCACCCGGACGGATCTTTCCGGAAAGAATGTCTGTTTTCATTTCTTCCATGAGTGCATAATATTTTGCTTTTCCGTTTTCTGCCATAAGCTCCTCCCTTCGTTTGTATTATTCTTCCTTCAAACATCGGATGTAAAACGGACATTTATATTTTCATCTGTAATCATTTTATAACTTGTATATACATACGAACAAGTTGTTTTTTATTATTTAACAAAAGTTCCATATAAAAAAGGCCGGAACACCTTCCCCAATTTGGTGTTCCGGCCTGTATATACTGCTTTTTTATCTCAACGTTTCTGCCTTATCGTAAAGCGGGCCTTTTGCTCCGCCTTGCTGTCTTTGTTCAGAAAAAACGCCTTCTCCATATTTGTTAAAACTATTCTCCAGTCCCCTGATGTACCTTATATTTAGCGGTACATCTTCATATAATCCCCATGTGCCTCGATCAGCTCATCGCACATAGCCTGGATGTCTTTGATGTTCAACTCTGCACCTGTATGTGGGTCCATCATGGCTGCCTGATAGATCTTCTGGCGATCTTTGGTCACTGCTGCCTCAATAGCAAGGAGCTGCGGGCTGACATTGGATGAGTTCATAGCTGCCAGCTGTGTAGGAAGCTTGCCGACTTTTACCGGATGTACACCAGTTCCGTCGATATAGCATGGAACCTCTACGCAGGCATCCGGCGGAAGGTTGTCAATGTAACCGTTGTTAAGAACGTTTCCACCGATCTTGTATGGTGTGTTTGTAACAACAGCCTCCATGATGTAGGACGCATACTCTTTGCTTCTCTCATGTCCTATCTTGCCATCTTTCAGGATATCCTCGCGCTCTTTTTCCCATCCTTCGATCTGTTTGATACATCTTCTCGGATATTCGTCAAGCGGAATATTGAACTCCTCGATCATCTCCGGATATTTGGATTTAATGAAGAACGGATTATACTCTGCATTGTGCTCACTGGACTCTGTGCAGTAGTATCCAAGATGACGGATGTACTCGTAACGTACCATATCCTCATGCTTCTCGCCGGAGGTATTCTTCTCCTCGGCGATTCTGCGGATCTCCGGGTACAGGTCGTTTCCGTCTTTGTCATGGATCTCAAGAAGCCATGCCATGTGGTTGATACCTGCGATCAGCTCTGTACGTCCCTCAAGCTTGTCTTCCATTCCCATTCCCTCAAGAAGTTTCTGGGAGCAGACCTGAACGCTGTGGCAGAGACCTACGGTGCGGATCTTTGTGAAACGCTGCATATAGCCGGTGAGCATTGCCATAGGGTTGGAGTAGTTCAGGAACAGAGTGTTCGGGCAGACCTCTTCCATATCCCGTGCGAACTCTTCCAGAACCGGAATGGTACGAAGTGCACGCATGATACCACCAATTCCCAGGGTATCTGCGATAGTCTGTTTGATGCCGTATTTCTTCGGGATCTCAAAGTCTGTTACTGTACATGGCTCATAACCGCCTACCTGAATGGCATTGACTACGAAATCTGCATCGCGAAGTGCATCTTTACGGTTCTCTGCACCGAGATATGTTTTGATCACTGCGCGATCCTCATTTACGTTGTGGTTGATGGCACTTAAGATAATCCTGGAATCCTCCAGTCTCTTCTCGTCGATATCATAAAGTGCGATCTCGCTCTCGCGAAGTGCCGGTGTGCACATACAGTCGCCAAGTACATTTCTTGCGAAAACCGTGCTTCCAGCTCCCATGAATGTAATTTTGATCATGTTCGTTTCCTCCTGCTTTCTTTGTTGGATCTCTTATCCGGAATTGTTATATTTTTCTTTAAAATTCCTGATTTTCTGCTATTTCTGCGGTGCAGTCCCGCTTCGTTTTCTTTGTGATCTTATCATACTACCAGAAACTTGTTTAAAATATGTACTTTGATGTTAATAATTGTTGTTTTGTTGCATGAGATACCTGGAAGTAATTTTCTATAACATTTCTTATGACATAAAAAACTCTCTGCCCGATACCAGAATTTTATATATTCTGGCACAGACAGAGAGTTTTTTTCTTCGTGAAATATATCACAGAATCAGTCCTCAGATTCCGTATAATCCCCTTTTTTCCCCTTCACTACAAGTTTTCTCTTTTCTTCCTTGTATTCTCTCGGACTTCTTCCTGTTCTTGCCTTGAATACCTTGGAAAAAGCCAGCGGATCTCCATACCCTACTTTTGCAGCTACTTCACTGACCTGAATATCTCCGTTTTTCAGAAGAGTCTTTGCCTTCTCGATGCGAAGATTCATAAGATATTCCTGCGGCGAGCATCCGAGGCTTTTTTTAAACGAGCTGGTAAGATAGCTCCGGTTGACACCAATGCGGTCTGCCAGCTCATTGATCTTCAGACGCTTGTCAAAGTTGGCTGCAATGTAATCCACTGCCTGCTCCACATAAACGGAATTGGGATATCTGTGGGATGGAAGAAGCTTGCCTTCTCTCAGACATGCATCCCGGTTATCTGTGATCAGGTCAGAAAAAAGAAGCAGCAGAAGTCCGTTCCGTTTCAGCTCATTTTCAAAAACGAGCTTGTTGGTCTGGACCATTGCATCAATATATTTTGCAGCATTTTCCATACAGTGGATCCTTCGGACCGGATTTTCCCGGCTGAAGCCGCTTACATGGATCACTTCCTCCGCAGTCATTCCCTCAAATCCTACCCAGCGATATGTCCAGGGATTGTCCATGTCTGCCTCATACCAGGCCTCCACACTGGATGGGATCAGAAATGCTTCTCCACCTGTCAGATGATACTGATGGCCATCCATCTCAAAAACTCCGCTTCCGGATTCCACGATATGAAGTACATGAGAGATCCTGTTATTTGGTCCAAATCGATGTCCCGGATCGCATTTTTCCCATCCACAATAAGTAAGACAGAGATCCACCGCACCTTTCTTTAAATTCTCCAGACATTTAAAGCTGTCCGAGCTTGTAAAACCAACTGTATGAAGCAACTTGTCACCTCCCTGATGTCATATATTATGTTTCTGCCTGTGAGCTGCTTCGCCACCCAATAACAGGCCGCCATATCCGGCGGCCTGTTATTTTTCTGGTCAGGCGAATGTTTTTTCTGCAGATAATTTTTATTCCATCATTTACAGAAATCAGTCCTCTGCTTCAATTGTATACAATACAGAATGGAAATCACCGTTTGTCTTATTGCAGTAGTCACGATCAACCGGGATTCCTGCATACATCAGCTCATTTCCGTAAGCTTTCAGGCACTTATCTTCCCATTTTACTTTGTAAAGCTGATCCTCGTCAAGACCCTTGAAGCGCAAACGCATCCAGGAAGCATTGACCTTGTTCAGTCTTTCATAGTATCCGGCAACTGCCTGTTTTTTGTCTCTGGAAACAACCATCCATGCAGTATCATTTCCTTCGAACGGGCTTAAGATACGGTAGAAATCACCCTCCACCTGGATCAGGTCACGATGTTCCTTCATGAATTCCACCTGTGCCTTTACCTCTTCGATCTCTTCGGCACTTAAAAGGTTCAGATCCAGCTCATAGCCAAAGGTTCCGAAATATGCCACATTTGCTCTTGTGGAAAGCGGTGTGGTACGGTGCAGCTGATGATTCGGTACTGCTGATACATGAGATCCCATGCTGACGATGGGGTAAACGAAGGAAGTACCATACTGGATCTTTTCTCTCTCAGCAGCATCGGTATCATCACTGGTCCATGTCTGTGGTGCAAAATACAGCATTCCCGGATCAAATCTTGCTCCGCCGCTTGCGCAGGATTCAAAGAGGATGTCAGGGAATCTCTCTGTCAGTCTTGTATACAGCTCATATACACCAAGGATATATTTATGCATAGTCTTGCCCTGATCTGCTGCAGATGCGCCGCGGCTGAAAGGCTCGGACATGTAGCGGTTCATATCCCATTTAATGTAGGAAATGGAAGATTCCTCGATAACCTTGGAGATGGAATCATAAATAAAATCCACAACCTCAGATCTGGAAAAATCAAGAACGTGCTGATGTCTTGAGTGGGACTCAAAACGGTCCGGTGCTCCGATGAGCCAGTCCGGATGTGCTCTGTAGCAGTCGCTGTTCTTGTTTACCATCTCAAGCTCTACCCAGAGGCCAAATTTCAGGCCCATCTCCTCGATCTTGCGGGAAAGTCCGGAAATTCCGTTTGGAAGCTTATTCTTATTTACGAACCAGTCGCCAAGGCCCTGGTAATCATCGTTTCTGGTTCCGAACCATCCGTCATCCAGAACGAAAAGCTCTACCCCAACCTCTTTGGCTTTTTTTGCAATATTAAGGATTTTTTCCTCATCAAAATCAAAATAGGTTGCCTCCCAGTTATTAAGAAGGATCGGGCGTGCATGATTTCTCCATTTTCCGCGCATCAGGCGGTCACGGTACAGTCTGTGGTAAGCCTGGCTCATTCCGTTTAAGCCCTTATCGCTGTATACCATAACAACCTCCGGAGTCTGGAATTCCTCATCTTTGGAAAGCTCCCAGGAAAATCCCTGTGGATTGATTCCCATCATAACTCGTGTCATCTCGTAGGTGGAAACCTCGACCTGTGCAAGGAAGTTGCCGCTGTACACAAAGCTGAAGCCGAAAACCTCGCCTGTATCTTCTGTTGTATGAGGACGCTTCAGCGCGATAAACGGATTCTGCTCAGAGCTGGAGCCGGTTCCTGCAAGACTCTGTACAGCCTGTGTACCCATCTCAAGTTTGCGTGTTTTTACATAGCGCTCACGTGCCCACGCACCGGAAAGATGGATCATCTCATAATCCATATCCGGGAACTCCACTGCTGCACTCATCACGTTCTCAAGACGGATCTTCTGATCCCCTTTCTGAACAAGGCGTGCACTTCTGGTGACCACCGGGTAATCCTCATATACGGAATATGTAAGAACAAGGTCTGTGTCCATCACAGAATCATGAAGTGTAATGTCCAGAGATGTTGCCTCTTCCTCGTTCTCTGTGTAGGTTGCCGGAAGACCGGCAAGCTTCTTCTTGCCGCCGTAAATCTCATGAGAAACATATTTGAAATCTACGATCTCGCTTCCGTTCTCCTGACGAACAGTAAGAGCGGGGCTTCTGAAATCACCGGTTCCGTAAACAGGATACTCCTGTTTGATATACTGCATGGAAAGAAGTCCCGGTTCCGGAACGCATACAGCCATCAGGGAACGCATGATCTCCTCGTGAAGATAACTGAAATCCTCTTTATCGCGGATAGCTTTTCCATAGTACAGATTCTCCATCTGGCCATTTTCCATGATACAGGTGATGTAGCTTAAATGTTTGTTATAAATGTGGAATGTCTTTGATTCCTCGTGAAATTTGATCGGCATAATTTTCTCCTTTTTTTCGTTTACTGCGGATAAAAATATCCGCCTCTTTCCTTAAGAATCATCAGATAACTGTGCATTTTGGCATTTGCTTCGATAAAAATACCGCTGACAACCTCAATAACCAAATCCTCAGTTATATACATTGTCAGCGGTCTTGTATTACCTTATGTAATATTTCTGATTACAGTTTTCCACCGCTGGTAGCAATACCTTCGATAAACTGTTTCTGGAAGATCATGTAGATCACGATCATCGGAATGCAGGCGATCAGAGATGCAGCCATCAGTTCCGGGAATTTGGATACGTACTGGCCCTGCATCTTTGCAAGTGCGGAAGAAAGTACCAGCATATCCTTATCTGTATTAACGATCATCGGCCACATCAGATCTTTGAATGCGAATACAGCTGTGAAAATTCCAAGTGCGACCATACTGGATCTTGTAAGTGGTGCCATGATGTAAAGGAAGGTCTGACCGATGTTACATCCGTCAAGTCTGGCAGCCTCCTCCAGATCCTTCGGCAGTCCCATATATCCCTGTCTCAGAAGGAAAGTACCGAATGCAGTAACAATACCTGGGAATACAAGGGCAAAGATCGTATTCAGCATACCCATCTTGCTGACCATCAGGTACTGCGGGATGATGAAGATCTGTACCGGAACCATCATCTGGAACAGTACAAGACTGAAGCAGAGATCACGGCCCTTGAAGTTCAGTCGTCCAAATGCATAGCCTGCCATAGTTGCTGTAAGAACCGCACACACTACTCGGAAGAAGATCAGAAGCAGTGTATTCTTGTACAGAAGCAGGAAGTTCATGTTATTGATAACAGAAATAAATGCGTCTTTTCTCCATATTTTCGGGAAAATGGTGAAAGGATCTACAGATGTTGCTTCCGTTACAGTTTTAAAAGCTGTCAGGATCATCCAGATAAATGGCACAAGCATCGTTATGGACACAATGATCAGTATGACATGTATTAAAATAGTGGTTAATTTCTTTTTTGTTTCCATACTATCCATGGTTAATCCCCCTTTTTAGTTGTAGAATACCCATTTCTTCTGACCGATCATCTGGAATACTGTCAGGATCATGGTGATAATAAGAAGTACTACTACGATCGTAGCGCCGTATCCCATGTTCTTATTGATAAATGCATATTTATAGAACAGGTAAACCAGTGACTGAGTCTTGGTAAGTGCCGGGTTTGACTTGTCAATAACCATATAGATCAGGTCGAATACCTGAAGGGATCCGATCACACGGGTAACAAGTACGAAGAAAATGGTTGGTGAAAGAAGCGGGACCGTGATGTTAAAGAATGCATTCACGCCTGTTGCACCGTCAATGGATGCTGCTTCATAATAATCTCTCGGGATTTCCTGAAGTCCTGACAGGAAAAGAACCATATTGTAACCGATGATAGACCATACACCGATGATCGCAACTGCAAATACTGCAATTTTCGGATTAGAAACCCAGTTTACATGAACATGGAAAACGTTATTGATAAGACCATAATCAGAGTTGAACAGCCATCTCCATACCATGGCTACCGCTGCCGGAGCTGCTACCATCGGAAGGAAGATGATGGTTCTGTAAATAGAACGGCCCTTCATCTTTCTGTTAAGAAGTACTGCAAGAACAAGTGCGATGACAATGGAAAAAGGGACCTCCACGATCGCATATTTGAATGTGTTGATCAGTGCCTGCCAGATCTCTTTATCTGCAAAAACCTTCTGGTAGTTCTGTAAACCGATAAAGATATTTCCTTTACCAAAATCTCCTGTTTTGAAAAAGCTCTGGTAAATAGTCTGGAAGATCGGAATGATGTTCAATACGATCAGTCCGATTGTTGTTGGGAGAATAAACAGCCAGCCCCAGAGGAACTCACTGCGCTCTCTCTTTGTCCGTGCCTGTGACTTGGTAGTTTTAGCCATAAGAATCACTCCTTCTATTCCTTCTATGTATGAGGCCGCTGCACCTGAGTGCGGCGGCCCCTCTCATTACTGCACTTAATTATCGGTGTTTCTTAATGCTTACTCCTCAGCCAGCTTCTCGTTCATCTGATCAGCCATCTGCTTGCAAGCCTCTTCCATTGTGATGTCGCCTGTGTATACGCCTTTAAGGATCTCGTTGTCCTCGTTCTCCCATGTTACAGTAGATTTGGAGTATGGACGGATCTCCATGTCATCCATCATGTTCAGATAAGCCTGAAGGTTGAAGTCTGCGGATTTAGCCCATGCATCAGATGTATCTTTGTATGCACTCATTGTAACACCAAGCTCAGCCTGTTTCTCCTGAGCCTCTTTGGATCCGAGGTACTCGATCAGCTGCCAAGCTTCGTCTGTGTGCTCACCGGAAGCAGATGCTGCCCATCCAAGTCCGTTATATGAGGAAGCTCTTCTGCCTGTCTCAGCGTTTTTAGGAAGCTCTACACAATCACAGTTAGCTGCTGTGTACTCGTTCTCTTTAAATGCTGCAAGCATCCAGGAGCCCTGGCATGTCATAGCGATCTTGCCAGCCTCGAAAAGTACGTCCTCGTTGTTCTCGGACATTGTCTCAAGAGACGGGATCACGCCATCCTTGATCCATCCTTCCAGTGTCTGCATAGCTGCGATCGTTTTCTCATCATCCCAGCCGGATTTTGTCTTGTCATCGCTGATGATGTATCCGCCGTTATCATAGATCAGGTTGTAGTATCCGGCCTGGTTGTTATCATTTCTCATTCCGAGACCGTACTGGGAACCATCATCCTTAGTAAGCTTCTTAGCTGCCTCTGTAACATCATCCCATGTCCAGTCAGCTGTCGGATAATCAAGTCCTGCCTCGTCAAATAATGTCTTGTTGTACCAGAGAGCGATTGTATCTATATCCTTCGGTACTGCATAATATTTATCATCGTATGTATACAGTCCCCAGATATCCTCCGGATAGTTCTCCGGATCGATCAGATCGCTGTCTTTGATCTTATCGGTCAGATCAAGAAGCATATCGTTGGACATGTATCTCTGACTCTCGTTGGAGTGCATCCAGAATACGTCCGGAAGGGAACCACCCTGTGCACCGGCCTCGAGCATTGTCCAGTACTCATCCCATTTAACAACGGAGATCTCTGTCTTGATTCCTGTCTTCTCTGTGAAGTCTGCGAGAATTTCTTTGATTCCCGGCTCCTGGTTGGTGTCCCAGATGGATACGGAAAGTGTAACATCGTCGCCCTTGGCATATACCGGAACTGCTGTCATTACCATGGCACCTGCTAACAATAATGCTGCTACTCTTTTGAAATTCATAACTTCTTCCTCCTTTTAAATCTTTCTTATTTTCCCTCTTTCTTTGGTCAGTTTTTATATTTTTCCACGTCTCTGACCGTTGATATTATTATAATTGCACATGGAAAAATGATAAATGGATTATTGTCATTTCAATATGGAAAAATGTTGTTTTTTATTTATTTTGTCCATTTTCTATTCATAGTTTGTTAAATATCCGTCATTTTTCCCTATGTGCTTTTATTTTTTTGATATATTTTCATATTTATCACTATTTTTGAGCATGTTTTGATACGTTTTTCTTTCTTTGTAGCAAAACCAACATTTTTACATGTTCGTTTTTATATATTTTCAACAACCAAAATGGTCGAAAATGCCTTTTTTTGCAAAAATGAACTTTTTGTTAACACACATTTTTCTATGCGTGCGCCGATTTTTACATGTGCACGCAAAATTCCATGTTTTTTTCACAGTCCTGCAAAGCGTTTCACACATTCTCTTTACATGCAATCAGTGTCTGTGCTAAGATTGTCTGTATTGGACGTTTTTCGTATTCTATATTAAGGAGGATTTTGTTATGAATCTTTTAAATGAAGATAATGTTGTTCATGTATTCCTCAACAAGCTGGGAGACATCGTGATCGCCAATCTTCTCTTTATTTTATGCAGCATCCCAGTGATCACTATCGGACCGGCACTGACTGCACTTTATCATTGTATGATGCGTACCGTAAAGGGAAATAACAATGGAACGACCAGGACTTTTTTCCGGGCCTTCAAGGAGAATTTCAAACAATCCCTGATCGTGTGGCTGCTGATCCTTGTGGCAGGAATCATACTTGTGCTGAACCTTCGTTTCCTGCTTCATGCAAACGGAAGTGCTGCAAATATGCTATTTTATCTTACGATTGGAGTGCTGACCCTGCTGGTTATCTTTTCCCTATACATATTCCCGGTGATCGCAACCTTTGTCAATAGCTTAGGAGCGCTTTGCAGGAATGCGTTTCTGCTGGCGTTTATGCATTTTCCTACAACTGTTGCCATGGCAGTGATCACGATCTTTCCGCTGTATATGACTTATCTTGACGTGAAACTGCAGCCACTGTATGCATGCTGCTGGTTTTTCTTTGGATTTGGACTTGTAGCTTTTATAAATTCGATGCTGTTGTATCGATTTTTTAAGAAGCTGCTTCCTCCGGAGGAGAATGTTACGCTTTTGTGATAAAAGCGGAGAAAATTGTTTTTTTGGTTTTTTAATATAATTTTTTGCTTTTCAAAGCTGAGGAAATGCGAGGGGGAAAGCACTCGGAGTTAGCGAAGCCCGCTTTTCCCCCTCGCGCTCCCCCTTTCCGGGCACGCAGTTGTTGTATGTTGTGGAAATGTGAATATGTACTGGTGGGGCGATGGATTCTACGGTGCTGGCAATGTAACGTTACGCCGATTTACACCCAAGTCGAAAGCGCAGCACCTCGACCCAACATCTCCCGTCAGACCACAGGGAAACTCAGCCTTTCGTCCCGGTCATCCAGCGCAGCGCTGATGACTCATCCAACTTACGGGAAACCACTCTACATCTCACCCTGAACCAGATTTCCCCTTCAACCACTCATACCAGACCATCTGATCCCCCTTTTATCCAGTCACTCACATCATCCTATCGGATTTCCCTTCCGTACAGCCACATCTCCCTTCCGGTTGGAAATACCAGCCAGCAAGACGTGTGCTGGCTGGCGCGGCTCTGCAGGAGGGGTGCTGCTTCTTGGCTGGCGGGAATCTGCGTTGTTTTTCAAAAGTTCGCTGTCTGAGCGCAGCGAGTTCGAACTTTTGGAAAACGCTTTTAGCAGATTTTCGGCAGCCTAGAAGACAGCCCCCGACGAAGCCCCGCGCCGGACAGGACACGTCTTGATGGCGTCCGTATATCCGTATATCCATCCCCTCACTCTATCCCTACCTCCTGGAAATACCAGCCCGTATATCCGTCCTCCCCATCCTTGCCCTTCTCACCCCAATATTGTATAATCACCTCATACAACATCCCACCCCATTTTGTGACCCAAAATTGCGTTTTTGTTGCATACCCCAAGAAACCAGGAGGCCCACCCAAATGAAAAACACACACCAAGAACCCCAAACCCAGCACACCCTCTCCGTCTACTTCTGCGGCCAGGAAGACTGCGGCCCCGGCCACTCCTTTGGCCCGGCCATGCGCCCCCACTACCTTCTCCACGTAATCTACCACGGCAAAGGCATCTACCAGTGCGGCGGCCACACCTACCATCTAAAAGCCGGCGACGCCTTCCTCATCCGCCCCATGGACTCCATCTACTACCGCGCCGACAACACCGACCCCTGGAGTTATGCCTGGGCAGGCTTTGACGGCTCCGCCTGCAAAGAAATCCTGGAGCAGACCATATTTTCCGACACCCTCATCTTTACCCCCGAAACCCCAGCCCAGCAAAACAACCTCCTCACCCGCATGACAAACCTCCTTGCCACCTTCTCCGAAAACAACGGAAACGACCTCGCCATCGCCGGAAACCTCCTCCTAATGCTATCCTCCGTGCAAAAAAAGCCCTCTGAAAGCAGAACCGACATCGCAACCCTCTACTTTCAGAAAGCTTCTGAATACATCAAAAACAATTACGCCTACCCCATCCAGACCTCAGACGTGGCACGCTACGTAGGAATCGACCGTTCCTACCTCTACCGGATCTTCATGGAACACGAAAATATCTCCCCAAAACAATATCTCCTGAAACACCGCCTCCAGATGGCAACCCAGCTCCTCTGTTCCTCAACCTGCACCATCACAGAAGCAGCCCTTTCCTGCGGGTTCCGGGACGCCCCATCCTTCTGCAACTACTTCCGCCAGGGCACCGGCTACACCCCGAAAGAATTCCGAAAAACCTACAGCGGAATCATTAACGCATAACCAGACAATACTTCACCATTTCTCAACTGCCCACCAGAAGAATCCACCCCAAAAAATCCGCATCCAAACATCCGGAACATCTCTTCCGGGAACAAAAAAGACGGCCGCTCAACCTGCATCCGTACCCAATGCAAATGATCTCCGTCTTTCACTTTCTGGAAAAAAAATGCTTAAGAAAAACATACAAAACAATAATAAACGCAAACACATACCCAAAGGCACCCAAAGCCGGAATCCCCCACAACTTCGGTTTCATATCCGTAGTACAGATGATACTGGAACTGATCAGAAGCGCCATCACCCACAGCCCCATCACAATGTTGCGCACCAGCCGCCGCAAAAGCCATGCCAGGTCATCTGAAGCATGAAGATCCAGATTGATCTTCGTCTGCCCTTTCATGCAGCCCTGAAGGAAATCCGCTGCCAGAGACGGAATATCAATGGCACGCCGAAGGGACCAGACAAGATTTTTGCCACCTTTTTTGATCTCATGCTTCCAGTTCCCATTACTGAAAAACTGCTCCTTGATCCTTGCTGCGGCAATCTGTGTCATATTGATATCCGGACAGATCTCAGCAAGAACCCCCTCCACATGGGTCAGTCCTCTTGCAAGCATGGTCAGTCCATGAGGCATCATGATCTTGTTTTCCTTCATGACCTCCATCAGATCCACCATGACTTCCGCCACATCAATATTTCCCATATCCGCAGTACCATATTTCTCCATCAGGCCCCGGATATCTTCATAAAGCTTACTGGAATCCGGTTTGCCCTTAAACTCACCAAGAGCCAGAACCGCATCCTGGATCTTGCCGATGTTGTTCATGGCAACCCCTTCAATGGCTTCTCCAATCAGCTGACGGTCATGCTCTGTGAGCCGTCCCATCATTCCCATATCGATCCAGACAATCTTTCCTTCCTGGATCCGCACATTTCCCGGATGGGGATCCGCATGGAAAAATCCATCCTCCATGACCTGTTTGATGAAATTATCCACATATTTCGTTCCAATCTCATTAAGGTCATAGCCATTGGCTAGAAGATTGGCTTTGTCATTGATGGCAAAACCGTCAATATATTCCATCACCAGAATATGAGGAGAAATATACTCTCGGTAAAGAATTGGCACTTTAACAAAAGCCACATCTTTATTCTTTTTGGCAAACTCCGCCATATTGGAAGCTTCCGTCAGAAAGTTCATCTCCTCCTGAGTCACAGTCCACAGTTCGCTCAAAACCATGTTCAGATCTACCATGCCCTTGATACTTACCGGCGGCATCAGACGTACGGCTTTGTGCATCAGGCCGATATCCCTTGCCATGGTTTCATAGATTCCCTTGCGCTGAACCTTGATCACAACCTCTTCTCCGGTTTTCAGCGTAGCTCTGTGAACCTGGGCAATGGATGCGGCACCCAGAGGCTTCTGCTCAATATTCTGAAATTCCTCCTGCCAGGGGCAACCCATGGATTCCTCCAGAACCTCGATCACCTGTGAAAAAGGCATAGGCGGCACATCTGAGCAGAGCTTCATAAGCTCATCACAGTACCTCTTTGGAAGAATATCGGAACGCAGGGACATAATCTGACCCAACTTAATATAAGTTGGGCCCAGATCTTCCAGTATGAGCCGGAGCTTCTCAGGCGAAACACCCCGGGTAATGGCATGCTTTTTCAGAACAGCTGTGATCTCTCTCAGCCGTTCTCCATATCCGCTGTTCTCTTTCTTCTCCTGTTCTTCTCCGCCCATAAACTTCTCCATTTACTGCTTTCTTTATGATATTTCTTATTACTCTGCTGCCGGCTCTTCGCTCCCGGCTTCTTCTGTTACCGTTTCTGCCTCCACAGGAGCTTCCGGTGCAGCCTCCTCAACCGGTTCTTCTGCTGCCTCAGAAGCCTCTTCTTTCTCTTTTGCTGCCTCAGCCTGCATGCTCTCGATCTGTGCTTTCACAGCTGCCAGCTGCTCCGGTGTCAGTTTGGAAATCGTTGCTTTCAGCTCTTCCTGATCGTTCTTTCTGGCTGCAGATTCTTTTACAGAATCAGCGGCTGTCTTAACTGTTGATTTGATGTTGTGTTTCAGTTCCTGATTAAGAACCTTACCCTGCTCAACAGTAAGCTCGCCTTTTTTAACCAGCTCGTCCAGGATCTCCTTGGATTTCTCTGCTGTTACTGCTGCTGTACCAATTCCTACTAATAAGATTTTCTTCAGTCCTTCACCTAATTCCATAATAATTCTCCTTTCCTAAAAACGGCCACTGCCGTTCCATGTACCTGATCGATTTCTACCATATTCCCAGAAAAACAAGCCCTTTCGGAACAAAAATGATCAGCCCGACAATCGCTGCCATGATCGCTGCGATCAGTACTGCTCCGGCTGCTGTGTCCTTGGCAATCTTTGCCAGAGGGTGACGTTCCTCTGTTACAAGATCTACCACAGCTTCCACTGCCGTATTTACCAGTTCCAGCGCCATCACCATTCCAAACAGCCCCAGGCAGATGCACCACTCTGTCACGGAAATTCCAAGGATCAGCCCTGCGATCACAACGAGAACTGCCACCGTACAGTGGATCTTCATATTTCTTTCCTTGCGGATACAAGTAAAAATTCCCTGAAACGCATATCCGAAACTTTTATACAGCGGGTCCTTCTTTCTGCCTGCCATGTTCCTCACCTGATTTCCTGTGTGAATGATCCCCTCCATTGGGAATTATGGAATTATTATAACAAGTTTGCAGGAATATTTCCAGTATTTCAGAAAATTTATGAATATTTAAGGAGTATATGCGGTTATTCACAGACAACTTTCAACCACATATACTCCCGATCTTATCCTATATTATTCCACATTTTTCAGTGCTTCATCCATAGGCACATGACGGATTCTCCGAAATTCCAGCACTGCTACCACTGCATAAGTCGCGATTCCGATTGCCATCATTTTTACATAGATCATCGGATCCACCCACATAGTAATCCAGCCTGAGATGCTGGAAAGCATCATCTCGCGGAACAGAACTTCCATGATCTGCCGCTCAATAGGAAGGCTTAACAGCAGGCAGATCACCACCACAAGAGAAGTGGAAAGTATATACAGCCGGCTGATTTCGCCATCGGTATAGCCGAGAATCTTTGTCATAGATATCGCCTGGGCATTTTTTTCAATAATGACTTTGGAAAGCAGATAGATCACCACCAGGAAAATGATCACGGAAAATCCATACATCATTCCCATCATATCTCCCATGGAAACATCCAGCTGTCTGGATATTTTTGTAAGAGATTCCAGGTCGATGACAGAACCGATATATTTTGAATCGATATCCTTGATCTCCGTATTGGAAAAATATCCGCCAAAATAATCATCTCCCAGGTCAAACACCTCATTCAGTTTATCCCGCTCCATAAATACGCAGAGACTTGCGGTGTAATCATAAATCCCGTCTACTTTAAAGAAATATTCATCCTTCTCGTATTTTTCCTTCAAAATTATAGTATCGCCCTCTTTGATCCGGAACTTATCTGCATAGACACTGGAAATATATACCCCGTCCCCGGAAAGATCTGCATGGATATACTGGCTTTCCGGCTCCACACCATAGAGAACGATCTCCTCGCTTTTATATTTGCCTGGCATGGTATTCAGGGAATAGGCGGAAAATTTTTCCGCATCTTTATTGTCCGTTCTGGTATCCATATAATATTCCAGAAGGGAAATCATGCCATCCAGCTTGTTTCCTGAGGAAACACTTGCCGGAACGCTCAGCATATACTGATATTTCGCCAGCATGTTCTCCTGAATCTCCAACTGATAATGATCCAGCGCAGACGGCAGGAGCATTCCGAAAAACAGCAGCAGATTGGCAAAAATAACGCCCACAAACAACACCAGATAATTGCTGACATTCTGAAAGATCACACGAAGGCGGAATCTGGAAAAGATTCCGATCTTCGGGCTTAAATACATGGCGCGTTTCTGTTTTTTTCCGGAAAAATCCCTTCGCAGGAATTTAAGGGGTGAAAGCTGCAGACGGTACCGGAGCACTGCATAGTTGATCAGGATCATAATGATAACCGGCACTACCGTTGTCAGAAGAAACGCCTCCGCATTCCATATGGTCACATACGTCGGCAGACTGTAACTTCCGTAATACATACCTGCGCACACGCCTTTAAAGATGGTATACCCAAGAATATTTCCGACCAGGGCACCGGCCAGTGTTACCAGCACAGGAAGCGTCATATAGTGAAGGATCAGCTCCCGCCTGGTATAACCGGATGCACGAAGGGTACCGATCACGCCCGCTTCCTTACGGATAGTATTGCTGATGGTGATCCCAAACACAAAAGCCATGATCACGATCACGATATAAAGAAGCATGACAACCATAGCCTTATCTCCACCCATATCATCGCCGGTAAAAATAATCGCCTGATTAAGATAACGTGGTACAAAGGTCTCCAGTGTCACAACATTTCCAATATCCTCCATGAGGTCCTCGGAAACCTTTTTCTCCTCTTTTTCGTTCTCCGGCTGTTTATTATAGATCCAGGCATAATTATACTGGAGCTTTTCCTGACTGAGCGTTTCAAATTCCTCCGGTGTCACGACTCCAACACCAAATTTTACAGAATCAAACATGGAATCATTGTTGTTCTGAAACAGAGCACTGTAATCAGAAAGCGCCACCAGGCCTGTGATCTTCCAGGATTTTTTGCCCCCGGTCAGAGTATCCCCCACCTGAAGGCTGTTATTATCCGCATACATTCGGTCAATGGCGATCTCGCCCTGTTCGGATGGCATTTCCCCCTTCATGAGGCAGACCTTGTTCACCTGCTCCCGGTTCTTAAAGAAACGCATGGTACTTCCGTTATCCAACGCTTCTTCTATATAATAGTTCTCGTAAAGTTTGACACCGGCTGCCTCAATGTCTTTCCACTGAGATCTGTAAACTTTTTCCGCAGTACGGAAATTTCCGTTTTCGATGTTATATTTGTCAAAACTTTCGTCATAGGCTTTCAGCATGCTTCCGTCCGCAACCAGGAAGCCGGACACAAACCCGATGGTCAGTACCATCAGCAGAAAAACCACCAGATATTTTCCAAATTCCCCTTTCAGTTCCCTGGGGATGCGTTTACGTAAAGGACTCTTCATAATGACCCCCTTACCATTCCAGATCTGCTGCCGGAATTTTCTGCTCATTCTGGTAGTTTCTTCGGATCATACCATCGCGAAGTTTCACCACACGGTCTGCCATATCCTTGATGGCATCGTTGTGGGTAACCATGACTATGGTATTTCCGTATTTATGGTTGACGGTTTCGATCAGCTTGAGGATTTCCTTGGATGTATTGTAATCCAGAGCACCGGTAGGCTCGTCGCAGAGCAGGATGTCCGGATTTTTTACAATGGCACGGCCAATGGCAGTTCTCTGCTGCTGGCCTCCGGAAAGCTGATTGGGAAGTTTCCGCTGATGTTCATAAAGTCCCAGGGTTCCAAGCAGTTCATCCACATCCAGCGGCCTGTCACTTAAATAGGCGCCAACTTCAATGTTTTCCCGCACAGTCAGATTGGGGATCAGATTATACATCTGAAAAATATATCCCAGGTGTTTTCTGCGGTACAGCGAAAGTTTTTTTTCTTTCATATCTTCCAGACGTTCTCCCTGGATGGTGATGCTGCCCGCATCTGCTCCGTCAATACCGCCGATGATATTTAACAGTGTGGATTTTCCGGAACCGGATGGTCCCAGAAGCACACAGAATTCTCCTTTTTCAATCTCCAGATCGATCCCCTTCAGGACATCCACACGGCTTTCTCCTGCCCCGAAGGATTTTTTGATTCCTTTTATCTCCAGAAACATAAGTTTTCTCCTTCCATCCATTTGGAAATGTACTTTTTTATGGTAAAAGTACTGTTAAGCTTATGTTAGATTAGACTTACTATTTTGTCAAGAAGCTGTATTATTTTCGTATATTTTTTACAAAGCTGTGGATACCGCGCAGAATCACAGCAAATATAAGAAAAATCTGTGTCCGCCTCCGCTCCCCGTCCAGATAATCCACGAAGCATTTCAGCACCGGAAAAAACCGGTGATCATAAAGAATACCGCAACTCCATCTGCAACAATACAGTAAAAAAACACTCTTGATAAAATCCACTGGCTGTCCACCAGCGCATACAGTGCCGTATGAATCCCGATTACCATCAGGCAGGCCAGAATTCTCATAAACTCCACAGCCGGATCTCTCTTCATTTTTTGTGTCTCCTTTATCCTATGTAAAAAATTCGTCATTTTTCTATCATTGTAGCCACAATATCGACACTTTTCCTACCGCTTTCCAGCCCTTGCCAAAAGCCCCAAAAACGTATATAATGTGGGAGTATCTATATATTTTTAAGCAAATAAATCTTATTTTTTAAAGGAGTGAATATTAAAAGTGGGCCCCAGCGACACTTACCAGATAATCATATTACTTATTCTGCTGGCATTGTCAGCCTTTTTCTCATCTAACGAAACCGCGCTGATGTCGGTAAACCGGATCCGTCTCCGCTCTCTTGCAGACGAGGGCAACAAACGTGCATCCATGGCTCTTGACATTCTGGAAGATCAGATGCCAAAACTTCTCAGTGCGATTCTCATCGGAAACAACATTGTGAACATTTCGGCTTCTTCCCTTGCAACAACACTTGCATACAGTTTTGGCGGATATATGGTCAGCATCGTGACATTGATCCTTACTGTCCTGATCCTGATCTTCGGCGAGATCACCCCAAAGAACTACGCAACCATAAACGCGGAAAAGATCACTCTCCGTTATATCCCGATTTTTAAATTTCTCATGACTATTATGACGCCGGTGATTTTTATCATCAATCTCTTTTCCAGAGGTGTGATGCGCCTTATGCGTGTGGACCCGGATGCTGCCAGCAAGGCCATGACTGAGGAAGAGCTCCGTACCATCGTGGATGTGAGCCATGAGGACGGTGTCATTGAATCCGATGAGAAAGAAATGATCTACAATGTGTTTGATCTTGGAGATGCCACAGCCAAGGATATCATGGTGCCGAGAGTCCATGTTACTTTTGCAGACGTGGAATCCACCTATGATGAGCTGATCGAGATTTTCCGTGAAGACAAATTCACCCGTCTCCCGGTTTACAAAGACAGCCAGAATAATATCGTGGGAATTATCAATATGAAGGATCTTCTCCTCTATGACAAAAATGAAGAATTTGTCATTGACCGTTTCTTGCGGAAACCGCATTTCACTTATGAGACAAAAAGCATTTCCGATCTTCTTGTAGAAATGAAGGATTCCACCTTCAACATTGCTATTGTCCTGGATGAGTACGGTGATATGGCCGGACTTATTACACTGGAGGATATCCTGGAGGAAATCGTCGGCGAGATCCATGACGAGTACGACGAGAAAGAGGACGAACTTGTCCAGAAAATTTCCGACCGTGAATATATCATCGAGGGTTCCATGCACCTGGACGATGTGAACGATCACCTGAATACAGAACTGGATTCTGAGGATTACGATTCCCTTGGCGGATTTATCATCGAACACCTGGACCGCCTGCCTGTTGCCGGTGATGAAGTGATCACAGAGGAAGGCATCCGTCTGATCGTGGAAAAACTGGATAAGAACCGCATTGAGAAAGTGCATGTTTATCTTCCGGAAACGCTTCATGTAAGCGATCATGAATCCGAATAGAACCATTATCGGAACTGTCTATTTCTGATTGACAGTTCCGATATTTTATATTATAATAATCTAAAATTTTTATTCATATTTACTAAATGCAATGACAGGGAGTAGTACATAGTTTCCGGATGCACAGAGAGAAGATGGCCGGTGAGAATCTTCGTGACAGTACTATGGAAGTAGCCCTCGAGCAGTGGACTGAACCATGAATTTTCATGCAGTAGGCTTCAACGTCATTCCCACGTTACAGGGAAGCAGTATAATTTTGTACTGGCAGAGAGCAGAGTTTTACCTCTGAAAACAGGTGGTACCGCGGAATCATCCGTCCTGAGCATATTTTATCCGATATGCCGGGACTTTTTTATTGGAAAAAATATCCTGCGGCAGCCCTTATCTGCTTAACTATTCACATCACCAAAGGAGGGAACAAATTCATGAAACAGATTTCCGGAAACAAATTGTTTGTAAAAGCCTTAAAAGAAGAAGGCGTTGATGTTCTGTTCGGTTATCCTGGTGCCTGCACCATCGATATCAGCGACGAATTATATAAACAGAGCGGCATTGACATCATCCTGCCACGTCACGAGCAGGCCCTTGTACACGAAGCAGATGCCTATGCCAGAACTACCGGAAAGGTTGGCGTATGTCTCGTTACCAGCGGTCCCGGAGCTACCAACCTTGTTACAGGTCTTGCAACCGCCAACTATGACAGCGTTCCGCTTGTATGCTTTACCGGACAGGTTGCCCGTCACCTCATCGGAAACGATGCGTTCCAGGAGGTTGATATTGTCGGGATCACCAGAAGCATCACAAAATATGGTGTTACCGTCCGCAACCGTGAGGATCTTGGACGTATCATCAAGGAAGCCTTCTATATCGCACGTACCGGACGTCCCGGCCCGGTTCTCATCGACCTTCCAAAGGATGTGATGGCCGAGCTGGGAAGCGCTGAGTATCCGAAGACTATCAATATCCGTGGCTACAAGCCTAACACCAGCGTGCATATCGGACAGCTGAAGCGTGCCCTCAAAATGCTGCAGAAGGCAAAAAAGCCTCTGTTTCTTGCCGGCGGCGGTGTGATTATTTCCCGCGCCCAGGAGATTTTTACCCAGGTTGTTGAGAAGACTCAAGTTCCGGTTGTCACAACCGTTATGGGACGTGGTTCCATCTCCACAAAGAACCCTCTGTTTATCGGAAATCTTGGTATGCATGGTGCTTATGCCGCAAATATGGCAGTAAACGAATGTGACCTTCTGTTCTCCATCGGAACCCGTTTCAACGACCGTATCACAGGTAAACTTCACGAGTTTGCCCCGCACGCACAGATTGTCCACATCGATATCGATACTGCTTCCATTTCCAGAAATATTCATGTAGATATCCCCATCGTTGCCGATGCAAAAGAGGCCATTACAAAAATGGATGAATATGTACAGGAATGCAGCACCGACAAATGGCTGAAGCAGATCCGGGAATGGAAGGAAGAGCATCCTCTTACCATGAAAGACCGTGGTATTATGGGACCGCTGGATATCATCGGCGAGATCAACCACCAGTTTGACAAAGCCATTCTTGTTACCGATGTAGGACAGCATCAGATGCTGGTAAGCCAGTATGCAGACATCACTGAGAACCGTCAGCTGATCATGTCCGGCGGACTTGGAACCATGGGTTACGGCCTTCCGGGTGCCATCGGTGCCAAGATCGGCAATCCGGACACACCGGTCATCTCCGTTTCCGGTGACGGCGGCATGCAGATGAACATTCAGGAGCTGGCTACCGCAGTTCTGGAGGAACTTCCGATCATCTGCTGTATCTTTAATAATGAATATCTTGGAATGGTCCGCCAGTGGCAGAAGCTTTTCTACGGAAAACGTTACGCCATGACAAACTTAAAAGCCGGTGCACTCTCCCGCCGTACAGCCGGACAGGAATATCCGGAATACACACCGGATTTCATCCGTCTCGCAGAGAGCTATGGGGCAAAAGGTATCCGCGTAACTGAAAAGGATCAGATCGCGGCTGCTTTCGAAGAGGCTAAGAAGAATACAAAAACTCCTACGATCATCGAATTTATCATTGATCCGGAGGAAATGGTTTACCCGATGGTTAAGCCGGGCGGTACTCTGGCTGATCTGATCATGGATTGTTAGGAGGAATGAATGATGGATAAAGGAATGAAAAAAAGATGGATCTCTCTCTACGTTGAAAACCAGGTCGGTGTTCTTTCCAAGATTTCCGGTCTTTTCTCCGGAAAGTCCTATAACCTGGACAGTCTTACAGTTGGAACCACGGAGGACCCAACAGTTTCCAGAATGACCATCGCCACAGTCAGCGATGATGAAACCTTTGAGCAGATCAAAAAACAGCTGAACCGTATGATCGAGGTGATCAAGGTTATTGATTTTACAGACGTGTTCGTTCGAATGAAAGAGATCCTTTACATCAAGGTAAAGGGCTGCTCCCCGGAAGATAAAGTAGAACTTTTCCAGATTGCTGAGACTTTCAAGGCACGTGTCATCGACTATGGAAAAGACAGCCTCCTTCTGGAATTCGTCCAGACCGCAACCAAAAATGACGCGGTCATCAAGCTTATCAAAGAAGAGTTCAAGCATATCGAAGTTGTCCGCGGCGGAAGTGTCGGAATTGAGTCCATCAGTATGATGGAGAGATAAAAGCGGAATAATACTCCGACAGAAAAACACGGGGCTGATGCTTTAACGATTAATAAATCGTGATTTTTACAGCCCCGAGTTTGTTCATATACATTCATTATTTCTGCATAAATTCAAGCGCTGCCTCTTTCGTCGGAATCGCAGGGATTCCGCCTCTCTTTTGCACACACAATCCAGCAACTGCATTTCCCAAAACAGCACACTTTTTGATTTCTTCCCATTCCATTTTTTCAACATTCTTATTCATAGAAAGGATACTGCATAATACGCCTCCCCAGAATGAATCACCTGCCCCAGTCGTGTCGACCGCATGTGTCTGAAATGCTTTGATGATTTCTTTTCTGCTTTTTGTTGCCATAAGAACGCCCTGTTCTCCCAATGTAATGGCAACCAGCTTTGGTCCCATGGCAAGGAGTTGATCTGCAGCCTGCTCATAACTTTTCGCCTCTGTCAACAGAATACTCTCTTCATCCGATACCTTCATGACATCTACCAATTCTATGACAGATCTCATTTTTTTCACTGCATACTCTTTGCTCTTCCAAAGAGACGAGCGATAATTTGGATCATAGGAAATAAGTACACCCGCTGCTTTTGCCATTTTTACCGCTTCGATCGTTGTACTTTCTGCCGGTTCATCTGTCAACGATAATGATCCAAAATGAAAAACTCTACAACCTGAAATTAATGTCTGATCCAGTTCTTCTTTTTTTAACTGTGTATCTGCACCCGGTTTTCTTGCAAAAGAAAAATTCCGTTCTCCATTTTCACCAATTTCCACAAATGCCAACGTTGTAAAATAACCCGGATCTTCAACAATAGCATCTGTATTGATTCCTTCCTTTTGCAGTGTCTTCTTTAAAAATTTACCATGCATATCGTTTCCAACTTTTCCAATAAAAGATGTGCGATACCCAAAGTGGCTTGCAACGGTTAGAAGATTTGCCGGAGCACCGCCGGGATTCTGTTCGAACAATTTCCTCCCATCCTGACTATATCCTGCTTCCGTAAAATCAATCAGCAATTCTCCCAATGCCACGATATCAACTTTTTTTTCCATTTTTTAGTTCCTCTACAATCTCGTTATAACGTTTTTTATTTAACCGGTAGAAAAATAATACAACCGCAGTCACAATCCACAGTACACCCGGAATCGTCGTAAATGCATGCTTCATAATTGAAAGTACAATTGCATTTTGTGTCTGATTTGCAATATAACCATATTTTCCAAGTAATCCTGCTAAAAGTGCTGTTCCAACTGCCATTCCGATTTTATTTCCAAGTGAAATAAATGCATACTGAAAACCGTCATTT